>Ga0310120_10000830_pt1 | contig 23925 bp, 13 predicted proteins | sample CB27_AW_983_MG_FD_203506 | JGI IMG/M metagenome (GOLD analysis project Ga0310120, IMG submission 203506) | Marine microbial communities from Western Arctic Ocean, Canada - CB27_AW_983 | ecosystem: Environmental > Aquatic > Marine > Oceanic | place: Canada: Western Arctic Ocean | collected...
ACTTGGGCAGGATTCCCGCAAGAGGCTTGGCAAGCTTGGCCATTCTTGCCACGGCCCGAAAACGATCCGGATGAGGAAGCGCCAACAAGACCAGGCGCCGACGCACCTTCTCTCCGAGCGGACGTGAGCGTTGATCTTCAGCCAGGGCACGGAAGGGACTGATGAGGTTCCGGTACTCCACTCCTGACGGACAAGCCGGTTCGCAGGCCAGGCACCCGAGACAGGCATCGAGATGAGGAAGCGCCTCCTCAATCTCCAGCCCACCCTCAAGCACCTCCTTCATCAGCACGATACGACCCCGCGGGGTATCGAGTTCCTGTCCCAGTTCGCCATAGGTCGGACAGGCCGCCAGGCAGAATCCGCAGTGAACGCAACTGCGCACTGCCTCCTCCATCGGCTCCCCAAACGGTCCCACCTTCCCCGAGTCGATCTTATGAAGCATTGGTATTCTCCTTCATTGCTCAACCAGTTCAGATCTCCGGGAAGCGATTCCCGGGATCGAGAGCTTTCTTCACTGCTCCAAGAATTGCACTCTCTCTCCGCTCCCCCAGCCACGGACCGTTGGGATCGCTCCCTCTGAGCGTCACTCCTGCCATTGAATGCCCCCTCAACACCTCATCAACTGCATTAAGCTCGTTCCGCCCAAACGAAAGCCAAGCAACATTTCCCCCTGAAGAGCACCAGCATCGCACCGCACCCGCACAGCCATCCACCCAATCCGCCAACCGACTGACTCTGGAGAGCGTAATCGGGACCTTGACAAGAAACGCCCCTTGCGCCCAACGGGCTTCCCGAAGATCCCTCCATCCCGTGGTCCCCTTGAACTGTTCCACCTCGCCAGGCCAACGCCCTTCAATTTCCTCACAAATTTGATCGAGTGCCTCTCCGGGACCACCGAGTCGCAGGAGGATCGTCTTCCCGGAAGGGTCATATTCGAGCGCATCGGCCTCCCAGCGGGACGAAGCCACCTCCGCCAGGCGCTCCACCGCGCTCACATGATCCGGACAAATAACCGACAGATTAACCGTCTCAAATGGTGCGGGGAACACCTTGAAGCTGAGTTCGGTCATGACCCCGAACCGTCCCATGCTTCCCACCAGGAACTTGGGGAGATCAAAGCCCGCCGCATTCTTGACCACCTTGCCCCCCGAACGAACCAGCTCACCCGCCCCGTCCACGAACTGCACTCCGATGAAAAAATCGCGCAATCCGCCAAAACGAAAGCGTCCCGGTCCACACGCTCCCGAGGCCACCGTCCCCCCCAACGTCGCCCCGGACTCTGCAAAAAGCGGATCGAAGGGTAGATACTGCCGTTTCGCCTTCAGGACCTCCTCCACCTCCCTTATCGTCGTTCCCGCCCTGGCCGTAAAAGTGTACTCGGACGCCTTGTAATCAGTGATCCCCGTCAGCCCGCTCAATCCAAGCTCCTTTCCCTCCCCGACAAGCGCCGGCTTGGTGCGTCCGCCCACTGCGCTGATTCGTGCATGGGCTCTCACCACCTCCGCGACCTCTTCTGCGCTGGAAGGTTTTTCTGCCATCATTCCCTCGAAATCACGCCCGCCTCCTCGAGCGGATGCAGTCCGGACCGGGACAAGGAGGGAGCCTCCGACCCCGGGAACATCTTGCCTGGATTGGCCACCTCCTTCGGATCGAAAGCCGCTCGCACCCGCTTCATCACCTCGATGTCATAATCCGAAAACATCCCCGGCAGGTAGTCACGCTTTTCCATTCCGACGCCGTGCTCGCCCGTAATGGAACCACCCATCTCCACACACATCTCAAGGATGCGCCCCGCCAGAGCTTCCGCCCCCTCCAGACTGCCTTCCATCCGCCCATCATAGAGAATGAGCGGATGCAGGTTGCCATCGCCGGCGTGGAAGACATTGGCCACACGAAAACCGGTCTCCTCCGACATTTCGCCAATCCGACGCAGGGCTTCACCCAGCCGGGTCCGTGGCACCACACCATCCTGCACGATGAAATCCGGGCTCAATCTGCCCACCGCGGAGAAGGCGCTCTTGCGCCCTTTCCAGATCGTCATGCGTTCCATCGAGTCCGCCGCCACCCGTTTCTCGAATGAATGGGTTTTCTCCAGAATCTCATCCAACTTTACCCGCTCCGCTGCCACCTTTTCCACCGGTCCCTCCAGTTCAACGATGAGGACCGCCTCAGCCCCCGCTGGATACCCACAGGACACCGCCGCCTCGGCCGCTTCGATCGCCAAGGCATCCATTATCTCAAGAGCGCCCGGCAACAGTCCTGAATCGATCACTGCAGCCACCGCATCGCCCGCCTCCTCCAGGGAGCGGTAACCCGCCAGCACGGTGTGGAAACACTCGGCCTCCGGAAGCAGCCGCAGGATGAATTCCACCCCCACCCCGAAGAGTCCCTCCGAACCGCAGAACAGGCCGACGAAATCGGGCCCCACCTGTTCCCGGCTCCGCCCCCCGAATTCTGCCACCTCCCCGGTAGCGAGCACCGCCTTCATCCCCAGCACGTGGTTGGCGGTCATGCCGTACTTCAGGCAGTGTGCTCCACCTGAATTGAAGGCCACGTTGCCTCCGATCGTGCAGATCGTCTGGCTTGAAGGATCGGGAGCAAAGTGCAGGCCATACTGCTCGGCGGCCCGGCTCACATCGAGATTAATGACCCCCGGTTCCACGACCGCCACCCGGTCAACCGGATCAACTTCCAGAATACGGTTCAACCGGTTGAGGGCGATAACAATCCCCTCTTCAACAGGGAGTGATCCACCCGAGAGAGACGTCCCGCTTCCCCGCGCCACAAAGGGCACGCCATGCTGATGACACCAGCGCACGACCTTGATGACCTCCTCACCGGTCTCGGGCAACACCACCGCCCGCGGTTTGGTCCTGAAGGCCGTCAAACCGTCTGACTCGTAGGCCGCAAGGTGGACATCCCTGGTAAGGACTCGATCGCCCGGAAGCAACGCTCTCAGCGATTCAATCATCCCATCACTTCTCTGAGCGCTGCCAGCAGCAGATCCACATTGCGCCAGGTGGCCGCATGTCCCATCAATCCAATCCGCCAGGCTTTCCCCGCGAAGGGTCCGAGCCCCGCACCAATCTCGATGGAGTACTCGTCCAGCAAACGGCTCCGTACCGAACCGTCCTCGACGCCTTCCGGAATGGAGACGCAATTCAGGGTGTAAAGTGAGTTCTTCGGGATATAGGAGAGGCCCAGACGCTCCAGTCCGGCCCGCAAGCGCTCGTGCGCAACCCGATGTCGCTCGAAGCGTGTCTCCAGTCCCTCCTCCAGCACGATGGCCAGAGCCTCCCGCAAGCCGTACACCATGTTGATCGGCGCGGTGTGATGATAGGCCCGCGTACCGCTGCCGGAGTAATAATCCCGCAACATGGAGACGTCGAAATACCAACTCTGCACCTTGCTCTCACGCGCATCCATTACTGCGAGTGCGCGCTCCGAAAACGAGACCGGCGATAACCCGGGGGGACAGGAAAGACACTTCTGTGTCCCCGAAAAGATGGCATCGATCTCCCACTCATCGACATTCACCGGATGACCACCGAGGGACGTCACTGCATCGACCACCAGGAGCATGCCAGCCTCATGCACCATCTTCGAGATCTCCACCAACGGTTGATGTGCGCCCGTTGAGGTCTCCGCATGCACAATGGTCACGAGACTGGCCTTCGGATGTGCCTGCACAGCCTCCCCCACCGCCTCATCAGTGATAATTTCCCCCCACTCCGCTTCCACCGTGTGCACAACTGCTCCGCAACGCTCCATGATATCCTTCATCCGTCCTCCAAAGACCCCGTTGATACAGACGATCACCTCATCACCCCGCTCCACCAGATTGCTTGCAATGGCTTCCATTCCCGCCATGCCGGTGGCTGAGATCGGAAAGGTCAGCGCGTTCTCGGTCCGAAAGACCCGCCGCAACATGGCGCAGCACTCATCCATGACATCAATATAATCCGGATCGAGGTGCCCCATCGTCGGCGACCCCAGGGCCTTCAACACGCGGGCAGGAACAGTGGATGGACCAGGCCCCATCAGGATGCGTTCAGGGGGATTCAATTGTGCAAATTCACTCATGACGCTGCAGCATCCTCTTCCTGCGACCGAGCTTGCCAACCGAAAAACGACAGATCGGCTCCCGCGATTCGAAGCGCCACTCGGATAATCCGCGAAAAGATATTAGAGCATCATATTCTCCCGGCCCCACACCCCCGGTAATCCCGGTCAGGATCAGCTCCGTAATCCCCCCAGATCAGGGCCTGGGAAACGACCGGAAACACCATCATTGATCTCCCGGAAGAACGGGAATGCTCTTCGTCCGTCCCCCGGCGACCGGAACGGGACCGCTCAATCCGGAAGGGGCAGCCAACTTCCCCTGCTATCGCTTCTTCTGCGGCAGCGACGAAATCACTCCCAGCTCACGCAGTTCCTGTGCGGCCCAGCTATGCTGTGCACGGAATTCATCATTGTCGGCCTCACTCTCCATGAGACTCTCCCAGGTTGCCACCGACTCCCGGAGATAATTGACGGCCTCATCCTCCTTGCGGGCATCGTGGGCGGCCCGGCCAAGATCACCGGTGAGGTAAGCCAGCGAGCGTTTAATCTCCCGTTGACTGGGATAACTCACCTTTTGAGCAATTAGATCGATGAAGGTCTGACGCGCCTTGACTCCCAGGGGCAGGGCAGCGGCGTGCTTCCCATCGGCGCTCAGCAGTCCACATTGCTGCCAGGCCAGGATCCCCAGACGAAAACGCGTGGCCGGATTCTTGGCATTCCTGCGCAATGCCGCCTCCGCATGAGCCTGGCCTTCCTGGACGAGGCGCAGCGCATCCTTGGAGTATCCAGTCCCCGCCCGGCAGGCCGCCAGCACACTCTTGAGGGAGGCCAGCTGATTGAGAGCCTCTTCGCGCTCCTCGGGATTGGCCACCGCGGTTTCCAGCAACTCCAGGGAGCGGGCTGCAAGATCGCCTGCCCGGTCCAGTTCCCCCTCTTCCAGCGCCGACTGGGCAATCGCACCCAGCGCCTCGGAAAGCTCCACCTGCACATCGGCCCGGTTGGGCTGTACTTCCAGTAATTCCATCAATTCAACCGCGGCCTGCTCGCGCAGGAGAATCGCAGCATCCACCTGGCCGGCCCCCGTAGCCGCCTGGGCCGCCGAGGTATATCCCCGGGCCCGCCAGATACGCAGGGCTGAGAGAGAAGGCTGTTCCTCGCACAACTGGTTCATCTCCGCGAAGGCGTTGCGGTAAGTCTCAAGTGCCGCAGTGTTGTCGCCGTTACGGAACTGCATGCGTGCCTCCGCCATCCGCAGGGCCGACTTAAGGCGCCGCGTCTCGCGTTCGCCTTCCGGCAGGGAGGAAAGAGCAGTTTCAGTCTCCGATAACTCCCCAGACGTCACTTCAGTGTCTGGATCCTCCGATCCGACCAGACACACCAGCACTCGAGTACGGGCCAGACGCTTCTGGGCATCAAGATCGATCACTGCGGCCTCGCCAAGAACCTCCAGCATCTTCTCACGGGCCAATTGAGGCCTGTCGCCGGCAAGAGCCACCTCGGCCAGAGCCAGTTTCAGGCGCCACGAGTTCTTCCGGAAGTCTTCCGGCAACTGCTCAATCACTCCAAGCTGGCGCTCCAGTCTGTCCTGCAACATGGAGAGCCGACCCATGCGGCCCTCCAGGGTGGGAAGCTGCGCTGCCCCCCGTTCAAGGGACCAGGACAGGAGTTGATCACTGAGCTTGTGCGCCTCCATGAGGTCCTTGGCCATTTCGTGGACCGCGGCCTCCTGCTCCTTGCTCACCTTCTCGAGTTGGTTGCGATCCGCCAGCATCTCGAGGAATTTCCGGTGTTGCTGGCGCAGTTCCTCCGGGTCGACCTCGGGCTCCACCTCCGCCGGTTTCACGACCTCCATCTCCACCACCTGAGGTTCGGGTTTTCCCTGACTGATCAACTTATAGGCCAGCGCCGCTCCCAGGGTCACGCAGGCCGCTATTCCCACCGTGGCAGTAGTGCGCCACTTCTTCTTTCTGCGTTCGATGATTTCGACGCGCCCCTGGTCGGCTTCGGCTACGAGGCGCTGTTGACGGGAGCTCGCAATGGCCTCCAGGGCACGCAGCACTTCGCGCATGTCCCCATACCGCTTCCAGGCATCGAGTTGCAGGCAGCGCTCGATAATCAGCCGGCCTTCTTCCTCCTCCCGCGTGGGCGCTACACCCTTCCACTCGGCAAGCTGGGTCTTCTCCAGCTTAATTGCGATCCGCTCGCAATCAGCCTCCACACCGCGACGGCGCTGCTCGCCCATCGCAGGAGAAACCTTCTCGAAGGTTTCATGGCAGCGCGGAAAGACCCCGTTGAGGAGGCGGAAGGCCAGCGCCCCGAAGGCATAGACATCCCAACCGTAGCCGGCTCCTTCCAGGTAGCCGTCAGGATTCATGAGCTGCTCCGGCGGGGAGTAGAGCAGGGCGTCCGTATAGGAGAGTTCCTCCAAACCCGGCATGAGCCCCTGGGCGTAATCCGACAGGAGGATCTCGTTGTCAGAATCAAAAAAGATATTACCAGGCTTGAGGTTACCGTGAGCCACCCGGCGGCGGTGGAACTCCGCCAGCACCTGTGCCAACCGCCGGATCAGCATCCATGATCCGCGCTTGCCCAGGTAGTCCCCCAGCCGCAGCTGCAACGTCCGGGGAACAAAACGCTCCCCGCTCCCCTGGATAACGCGATCGGCCATCAAGCCGCCAATGAGAAGATAGGGCTCTTTTTCGAGGGAATGGGCAATCAGCGGGACCGTCGTCTTGGGTGGACTGGCCCGATAGAGGCGGTTGACCCGGTTGACCAACAGTTCCGGATTGATGGAATTCGGGTCCAGAATTTTTACCGCAACGAGGCTTCCAGAATCATGCCGAGCAGTATAAACAGTACCACATGCTCCCTTCCCGATTAACGTGTCAATCCGGTAGCCGGGAATATCAGGGAGGCTCATACAAGAATAATGCTGCTCTGCGGAGCGGCTTGGCTAGGGGGATCTGTCATAAAGAAAGGCCCTTGGCGAAGTCGTAGTCCGCGCGAAAGTGCCTGACTTTCTGGGATTAATCGTTAAAGAAGGCTAACATCTCTACCGTAGGATCACCATGAAAAATATACAGTGTCCCGGCAACCCGCTCGCTCAGGACTATTCACGCCGCGGATTTCTCTCCGTAGGAATGCTCGGCAGCCTCGGCCTTACCCTGCCCCAACTGCTTAAGATGGAGGCCCAGGGTGCCCAGAAATTCTACGAGACGAAGGAGGGCGTGGCGAAATCCGTGATTCATATCTTTTTGCCCGGGGGCGCCGCCCACCAGGAAACCTTCGATCCAAAATACCTCGCCCCGACCGAATACCGCGGACCGCTCGGAACGGTTAACACCGCGATCAAGGGTGAACGGTTCAGCCAGCACCTCGATCACCTCGCCAAGATTGCGGACAAGATCACTGTCATCCGCTCCATGGCTCATGGTGAAGCCGCCCACGAGCGGGGCACCCACAACATGTTCACCGGTTACCGGCCCTCCCCCGCCCTCAAATATCCTTCCATCGGTTCGGTAGTCTCCCATGAACTTGGATCCCGCAACAACCTTCCTCCCTACGTCTGCATCCCCAGCGTTCCTAATAGCTTTGCCAACTCCGGCTACCTTTCCTCCGCCTACGGACCGTTTGCGCTTGGAAACGATCCCAGTCGCAAGGACTTCAAGGTCCGCGACCTGAACCTGCCCTCCGGTGTCGACGACAAGCGCTTCAACCGCCGACGATCTCTCCTTGAAACCGTTGACTACCATTTCAAGTCCCTGGAGGAATCCGATGCCCTCGCATCGATGGACGCGTTCTACCAGCACGCCTACGCCATGATCTCCTCCCAGAAGGCCCGTGAAGCCTTCGACCTGAATGCCGAGGACCAGAAGATGAAGGAACGCTACGGGGTCAACGCACCCGGACAGCGCATGCTCCTCTCCCGCCGCCTGGTGGAGGCCGGGGTGCGTTTCGTCTCCATGACTGCCGGCGGATGGGACCACCATGACAACATCAAGGGCGCCATCGAAAGCAACCTTCCCCCCATCGACCAGGCCCTCGCGGCCCTCATCAGTGATCTCGATGAACGTGGCCTCCTGGATTCCACCATGGTTCTTCTCTCCTCCGAATTCGGTCGCACCCCCAAGATCAACAACAACGCCGGCCGCGACCACTGGCCTCGCGTCTTTTCCGTCATGCTGGCGGGCGGCGGCGTGAAGAGGGGAATGATTTACGGATCGTCGGACGCCCTCGGTGGCGAACCCGAAGAAGACCGCGTGGGTGTCGAGGATCTTGCCCAGACCATCTACAACCAGCTCGGCATCACTGGGGACAAGGAACTGATGGCACCTGGAGACAGACCGATCGAGATCGTCGACGGTGGACGCGTGCTGGATGAGATTCTCGAAAAGAAAGCGTAATGAGGCGCCGCTTCTGACCGGAGGAACCAGACCACGGAAGACAGACACTGAATTCCATACCCAAGAACCAGCGCGCTTAGAGAACTTTCGCCGTCAAACAATCCCTGGCTCCCGGGGAGCCGGAACAACACCACAGCACACAGATGAATAACTTCACTGTCCGAACCCTCATGGGGGTTCTGGTTTCCGTCCTGCCGACTCTCCCTTCACTCGCCTTTACACCAACTATCGGCATCATCCAGCCGCGGGGAGGACAAAGAGGAACCGAGATGACCATTCGCCTCAGCGGCGACCGACTCTACGAACCACAGGAAATTCTCCTCTATCAGTCTGGGATCACGATCTCCAACCTTGAGAAGGAGGGCGACCAGAACAAGGCGGTCAAGGCCACCATCACGATTGCTCCCGACGCTCCCCTTGGTGAACACCTCATGCGCCTGCGCTGCAAGGGAGGGGTGACCTACCAGAGAAGTTTCTGGGTGGGCCAGTATCCCACCGTGATGGAAAAGCGCAGTGAGGATGGGAGCCGCGACCTCAACAGCAACTTCAACGAACCCCAGGAGATCGAGATCAACCAGACCGTCCAGGGCGTGGCCGACCGCGAGGATGCCGACTACTACCTTCTCCAGTGCAGAAAGGGGCAGCGCCTCTCGGTTGAAGTGGAAGGCATGCGGCTTGGAAGAACTCTCTTTGATCCTTATGTCGCCATCCTCAACAAGGACCGCTTCGAACTGGTGGCCAGTGATGATACCGCCCTTCTCTTCCGCGACTGTGCGGCTTCAATCGTGGTGCCGGAAGATGGGCCCTACACGGTGCTCGTCCGCGAGTCGTCCTACCAGGGAACGGGTGCCTGCCAGTATCGCCTCCACGTGGGCGAGTTCCCCCGCCCCACCGCAGTCTACCCTCCCGGGGTGCGACCGGGCGATTCGCTGGAGTTCACCTTCGTGGGCGACCCCACCGGCAACCTTGTGACCAAGCTCGAAATTCCCAAGGAATCACAAAGTTTTCGTGCTTTCATCAAGAATGGCGAGTGGTTCGCACCCTCGGGCCTTCCGGTCCGGATCAGTCCGCTCCCCTATCATAACGAAGTGGAGCCAAACGAAGGCAGCAAGGAGGCCACTCCGCCCGAAGCGCCCCCGATCCCTGTCGCCTTCCACGGGATTCTTTCCAAGAAGCAAGACAAGGACTGGTTCCGCTTTGCGGCCAAGAAGGGGCAGAAACTGCGCGCCCGGGTCTTTGCCCGGCAACTCCGCTCTCCGCTCGATCCCTACATCATTGTGCGCAAGGAGGGAGACTCCAAGCAGATCGGCAACAACGACGATGCAGGGAACGGAGACCCCGACAGCCGCCTCGACTTTGAGATCCCCGAGGACGGCATCTACAACATCAATATCCGCGACCAGCTTTACAGCAGCGGACCGGATTATACCTACCGGATCGAGATCGCAGTGCGCGGCCCTTCCCTCTCCGCCACCCTCCCCTACGCCACCCGCAACGACAGTCAGAAATGGAAAATGATTTGCGTGCCGCGTGGCAACCGGGTGGGACGCGTCGTCACCCTGAGCCGCAGCAATATCGGATGCGACCTCGACCTGGGTGCCGCCAACCTCCCCTCGGGCGTCTCCCTCGATCGCGACACCGCCTCACGGAGCATCAACACCATGCCCGTGATCTTCGAGGCCACTCCCGAGGCCGAAATCGCGGGGGCTCTCTACCATCTTCACGTGAAGGATCCCAAGAGCGAACTCACCGGCCCCTTCACCGAGAGCATTCACCACATCGAGGTCAACAACGCCGGCACCTTCCACAGCTACCACGATGAACGTATCACCATCGCGGTTATCGAGGAAGCGCCCTTCGAACTCAATCTCGAAGTCCCCCCCGTCCCTCTCGTCAAGAACGGCACCATGAACCTGAAGATCACGGCCAAGCGCCATCCGGACTTCAAGGAGGCCATTAAGCTCACCCTGCCCTGGCGCCCTCCCGGCGTCAGTGCTCCTTCCAGCGTAACCATTCCCAAGGAAAAGAACGAGGTAGTGATGGAGATCAACGCAAATGGAGGAGCTGCCGTGGCCAAGTGGCGCATATTCGTTTCCGGTGAAGCCACCTGCAGCAGGGGACCGCTCCTCATCTCCTCCAAACTTCAACCCATCGAAATCGCGGATCCCTATGTCGGTGGCAAGATCGAATTGGCAGCCACCGAACTGGGGCAGAACACCGACCTCGTGTGCACGATCGCCGTGCACAAGGAATTCGAGGGCGAGGCCAAGATAAACGTTAATGGACTCCCCCACGGGGTGACCTCCGAGGAACTCACCATCACCAAGGAATCCAAGGAAATCACCTTTCCCCTTGCCGTGAGCAAGGAAGCCAAGAAAGGCAAGACCTCCAACCTCTTCTGTAGCGTGGTGATCACGGAGAACGGGCATCCCATCCGTGGCACGGTCATGGGTGGCGGGGTCCTGCGCATCGATCCCCCTCCGCCGGCACCGAAGAAACCGGTCGTTGCTAAGAAGGAACCTCCCAAACCCGCGGAAACCAAGCCGGTCAAGAAGCGACTCTCGCGGCTCGAGCAACTCCGCCTCCAGAGCAAAAACGCAAATTGATCAGGAACAGATGAAACTCCTCATCCCAACAACCTTTGCCACGGGCCTCTCCTGCCTCTTCTCCATGGCCCTGGCAGCAGAGGGGGCAACTCCCTCGGCCGAGGCTTTCGAAAAGGTTCGTACCATCCTGGAACAGAACTGCCTTGAATGCCACAACCCCAAGAAAAACAAGGGCAAGCTGCGCCTCAATACACATGAGCTGACGCTGAAAGGCGGGGAATCGGGAGAGGTTCTGGTCGCTGGCAAACCGGACGAATCCGAGTTGCTTCAGCGTGTCATGCTCGCACCTGACGACGACGACCTCATGCCTCCCCTCAGTGAGAAGTCCGACCGTGAACCACTCACCGTGGACCAGATCGCGATCCTGAAGTCCTGGATCGAGGCCGGCGCCCACTGGCCGGAGGGTGTGACCCTGGCCGCCAAACCACGCGCCCCTACCGCCGAGGATCCCAACGTGCCCGATCCCGACTTGGCCAAACTGGAGGTCTATCCAAAGAGCGTTACCCTTGAGACGGCAGCCGACTTCCACCGAGTGGTGGTGATCGGCAACTACAAGGACGCCACCGCTCGCAACGTCACTGAGTGGGCCAAATTCAGTCTCGCCAATCCCGAACTGGCCAGTCTGGAAGGAAGCCTTCTCAAACCCGGGACCGACGGCGAGACCATCCTCACTATCGAGTTCCGCGGCCAGAAGGCGGAGATCCCCGTGACGGTCAAAGACGCCGCCCTGCCCCGACCCGTCAGCTTCCAGCTCGACGTCATGCCAATCCTGACCTCTGCAGGCTGCAACACGGGATCCTGCCATGGATCCGCACGCGGACAGGACGGATTCATGCTATCCCTTTTCGGCTATGATCCGAAGGGCGACCACCAACGGCTCACGCACCAGCTTTCCGGTCGCCGTGTCAATCTAGCCCTTCCCGATGAGTCCCTCATGGTGACCAAGACTACCGGACAGGTGCCCCATACGGGAGGAAAACTCTTTGCACGCGACTCTGCCAATGCAAGAACCCTCATCGCCTGGATCAAGGCCGGCGTCCCCTACGACAAGGACGACATCGCCCTGCCTGTCGGCATCGATGTCGAACCGAGGCAATACGTCCTCAAGGGAGAGAAGGTAAAGATTCCCCTCACCGTCCGTGCACGTTACTCGGACGGCACGGACCGCGACGTCACCAATCTCTCGAGCTTCAGTTCCTCAAACGACAACAGCGTCGGGATTGACGAGGCCACCGGGGTGGCCACAACCAAGAACCGTGGGGAGGCTTTTCTCCTCGCCCGCTTCCACACCTACGCCGAGGGAACCCAGACCATCGTGATTCCGGACAACCTCGACTATGAGAAGCCCGATCTCAAGGACTTCAACTACGTCGACACCCATATCCATGCGAAGCTCCACAAGCTACGCATCTACCCGTCGGGGCTTTGCAGTGATGAGGTCTTCGTGCGACGGATCTACCTCGACATCGTGGGCGTCCTCCCCACCGAGGAGGAGCGCAAGACCTTCCTTGAAAACCAGGATTCCGGGAAAAGGGAGGCTCTCGTCACTCGATTACTCGACCGCAAGGAGTTTACCGAAATGTGGGTCATGAAGTGGGCGGAACTCCTCCAGATCCGTTCCACCGGCAACAACGCTGCCCAGGTCAGTTACAAGTCAGCCCTCCTCTGGTACGAATGGCTGCGGGACAGGGTGGCCAACAACCAGCCCTTCAACCAGATCATCTATGAGTTGCTTTCCGCCCGCGGCGGGACCTTCAAGAGCCCGGCCACCAACTACTTCAAGCTCGAGAACGATGTGAAGAAGCGTACCGAGAACGTGGCCCAGGTCTTCATGGGAACGAGAATTCAGTGTGCCCAATGCCATAACCATCCCTTCGACCGCTGGACCATGAATGACTACTACGGCTTTGCAGCCCTCTTTGCCCAGGTGCGGAAAAAGCAGGCTGAAGATCCGCACGAGCAGATCATCTACGACGGTGGCGGACAGATCGCCCACCCGGTCACCAAAGCCAATGCCGTTCCCCAGTTCCTCGGTGCGGATGGACCGGCCGAGATCAAGGACAAGACCCGTCGTGAAGCGGTCGCCGGATGGCTCACCTCCAAGGAAAATCCGTGGTTCTCCAAGAACGTGGTGAATATCGTATGGGCACACTTTTTCGGGATTGGGATTACCGACCCCGTTGACGATGTGCGCATTTCCAATCCCGCCAGCAACCCCGAACTGCTTGAGGCCCTCTCAACCAAGTTTGTAGAGTACAACTACGATTTCAAGAAGCTGGTCCGCGACATCTGCACCTCGCGTGCCTACCAGCTCTCCAGCCGCACCAACGAGACCAACGAAAAGGACCTCACCAATTTTTCGCACTCCCTCATCCGGCGTTTGCGGGCCGAGGTCCTCCTCGACACCCTCGCCCAGGTCACTGAGACGCCCAACAAGTTCCGCGGACTTCCCCTCGGAGCACGAGCCGTCCAGATCGCGGACGGAAACACCTCCACCTACTTCCTCACCACCTTCGGTCGTGCCACCCGCCAGACGGTCTGTTCCTGCGAGGTCAAGATGGAGCCCAACCTCTCCCAGGCCCTTCACCTCCTCAATGGCGATGCCGTGCATAATCGCGTGCGCAACGGCGGAGTGGCCCGCAAGCTCCTCAAGGAAAAAGAGGAACCCGGGGCCGTGATCGAGGCCCTCTACTTCCGTTGCCTCAGCCGCGCCCCCACCGACGCCGAGAAGACCAAGCTCCTGGAAGCGTTTGAGGTTACCAGCGTCGCGCCCGAGGCCTCCATTGTCGGGAATGGTGATTTTTCGGATGGTTCTACCGGGTGGACAGTCAGTAACGCCGACGAGGGATCTCTGGCAGTCAACGACGAGGGTCAGCTCGTCGTATCGAATCATGAGACGAACGACCCTCCGGCCTTTGCGTGGCAGGCGGTGACCACCGTGCCGGGACGCCGTTACGAAGCGTCCGTGGACATCGTGGGAGGCACTGCATCCTCACACGCACTCTACATCAATGATGCTGCCACCGCTGGGTCGTCCTACGGGCAGTTGCCCTCGCCAGCGGCTGGAAAACAAGGCCTGACCTTTACCGCGAAGGGGCCAAAGGTCTACCTCCTCCTTCGGGTCAACGCCAACGAGAAGGCCTATTCCACCTTTGACAACATCTCAGTCAGACCGCTTGCGGAGAAACCGCCACAACTGGAGGTGCTTGAGGACATCTTCTGGGCCATTCTCAATTCCAAGGAGTTCATTTTCAATCACTGATGAGAACACCCGTTCATCATCCTCCGTTGGTCAGGGCCAGCGTTGTGTTCATCATGGGGACAGCCCTCCTCTCTTCGGTGCAGGCAGCTGAAAAAATCACTTACGACGATGATATCCTGCCCATTTTCGAGTCGATCTGTCTCAACTGCCACAATCCGGACAAGAAGAAGGGGGACCTTGATCTTTCCAACTATACGGGAGTGATGGCCGGCGGCTCCGGGGGGGCGATCGCCAATCCCGGCGATGGAGCGGGTTCGAAACTCTACGCCTCCATTACCCATACCGCCGAACCCTTCATGCCGCCCAAGGGCGACAAACTCGCCAAGAAGGACGCCGACCTCGTGCGGGCCTGGATCAATGATGGCCTGCTGGAAAACAAGAGTTCCAAGGCAAAGAAGTCGAGCGGCCCCAAGATCGCAAAACTGGACGTCGACCCCTCCGCCAAGCCCGAGGGGCCTCCGCCCATGCCTGAGAATCTTAATCTCGAACCGGCGGTAACATCCTCCCGCAACACGGTGGTCAACGACATGGCCTGTAGTCCCTGGGCTCCCCTTCTCGCAGTCACGGGACAGAAGCAGATTCTTCTCTACAATACGGACACCCTCAAACTGGCCGCCATCTTCCCCTTCCCCAGGGGCTTCCCCGAAACGGTCTCCTTCCACCCCACCGGCAGGTATCTCATGGCGGGTGGTGGAATTGGCGGCAAGTCGGGCACCACCTACACCTGGGACATCACTACCGGACAAATGCTCATGACGAATGGGCGCGAGTTCGACTCCGTCCTGGCGGCCAGCCTCCGTCTCGACCTGGGAGGCGTGGCCCTCGGCGGTCCCTCCCGGCTCATCAAGCTCTGGGACACCCAGACCGGGGAGGAAATCAAGTCCATCAAGAAGCACACCGACTGGGTCACTGCCCTCTCCTATTCGCCGGATGGCGTTCTCCTTGCCACCGGTGACCGCAATGGCGGCGCGTGGGTGTGGGAAGCCCGCACTGGAAACGAGTTTCACACCCTGCGCGGCCACAACAGTGGCATTACCGCCATTTCCTGGCGAGCGGACTCGAATATCGTTGCTACCGCCTCTGAAGATGGACAGCTGATCTTCTGGGAGATGAACAATGGCGGACAGGTCAAGAAGTTCACCGCTCATGGCGGCGGCACGCTTTCCCTCGACTACGCCCGCACCGGTGAATTCGTTACCTCCGGACGCAACCGCGAAGTGAAGATCTGGAAGGCCGACTTCAATCTGAAGAAAAGCCTGCCGCCTTTCAGTGAAATGGTGGTCGAGACTGCCATCACGCAGGACGGCAAACGGATCTTTACCGCGGACTGGAACGGCGTGATCGAAGCCTGGGACGCCAATACCTTTGAGAAACTGGGTCAGTTGAGCGGCAACCCTCCCCGGATCGCTGAACGCATCGTGGCGCTGCAGAAGGAAATCGCGGTCGTCCCTGAGGCCACCGCAGTCGCCCAGGTGACCTTCGAAGCTGCCCAGAAGGCCGTGACTGATGCCAAGGCCGTCCTCGCCAAGGCCAATGCCACTCACGCCGCCACGAGCAAGCGGATCAGTGACCTCCAAGCGGAAAAGGACAAGCTTGCAGCCGCCCTTGCCAAGGCCAATGCCTCGATCGAGGCCCTCGGATTGAGCATCCGAGAGGAAAGATCCAAGGCCCTCACACAGGCCCAGAACCGGGCTGCTGCGCACAAGGAAGCGATCGCCAAGGCAGATGCCGAAGTGACGCGATTTGCGATTGCCCCCTTGGAGGAGACGGAGAAGAAACTCGCTGGCGAGGCCGAACGCCTGCGCAACGAATCAGAAGCAAAACCCGAGGATGCAAACCTGAAGCAGCAGGCTGAGGATGCCGCCAGAAAACTGGCAGACCACCAGGCCAAACTCGCCGAGACGCGCAACAGCCTCGCGGGCGCCCAGTCAAAACTCGATGAACTGAACCAGCAGAACCAGGCCATCGCTTCCAACATGGCGGAGGCTCGCAAGGCTCTTGAGGCAGCGAACAAGAAGTTGCAATCCCTTGATGCCTCTCGCAAGGAGACCACTGAACAGGCCGCCACCGTGAATGCAGGACTGCAGGTCGCCAACAAGCAGCTTCCGGTGCATCAGGATGCCCTCAAGGCCGCGCAGGACAATCTGGCCGCCAGGGAGAAGGCCCTCCCCGGGCCCAAGGCGGCCTTCGAAACGGCCCAGGCCCACGAGGCCTCCCTGCGAGGCGATCTCAAGTTCTGGAGAGCCGCTGAGGTGAACGCCAAGGTTCTGGTGGTCACTGAGAAGCGTGATACGCTGAAAGCCGCCCAGGAGGAAGAAACGACCGCTGCAGATTCCATCGCCAGGCAGCTTGAAGAATTCCGTTCCGAACTCAGCAAGATCGAGACCCGCAAGGGAGAGTTGATCCCCCAACTTGACAAGTTGGGAAAGGAGGTTGCCGCCCTGAAAGAGTCACTGACTAAACGCAAACCCCTCCTTGACCAGTCGGAAGGGGAAGCCAAGACCCTTCAGGATCGCTATCAGGAACTGCTCAAGTAGCCTGGAGCTCCTGCTGCAACCACGACGAAATCGTTCATTTCCTCATCGTCCCGTTGCCTGCCTGATTCTGTGTCCGGACAACCCGGAGCAGAAAACGAGGATGCCGGGGCTGAGAGCCCCGGATTTCAAAACCCTCCGGTTGTTCACATGGTCCTCTGCCAGTCCCTTGACATGGGAATCATTCAGCGAAACACTCTCCGACGACAGGGGAGTCCCACCGAACGCGGGACTGAGAGTTTCCGGCGCGCGGAATACACCCTCCGAACCTGATGCGGGTCATGCCGACGCAGGGAGTCGGCATTAAAAAGGCCAACTTCCTTCGCCATGCGGTCCCGCGTGGCGATTCTTATTTCAAGACAAACGATCATGATCAGCCCCGAAGAAAACGGAACAAATCACCCGAAGGAAAGCCTCTTTCCCGCCTCCAATCGTATCTACCTCAAGGGCGCGCTCCATCCCGACCTTCGCGTGCCTCTTCGTGAGATCACTCTGGACGAAACCAATCATCCTGATGGCCGTGTGGAACAGAACCCGCCCATCCGGGTCTACGATTGCTCCGGCCCCTGGGGAGATCCCGACTTCAATGGCGAAGTAACCGAAGGACTGCCCGCCCTGCGACAGGAGTGGATCCTGGCCCGTGGTAATGTGGAGGAATACGAAGGCCGCCACGATCGACCGGAGGACAATGGCTACCTCTCCGAAGAGCACGCTCGCAAATTCAACGAAAACAAAGAGGCCGGAAACAAGCTGAAAGAGTATCCTGGCCTGAAACGCAAGCCGCTCCGTGCGGCCGACCACCCCGTCACCCAGCTCTGGTATGCACGGCAGGGCATTGTCACGTCCGAGATGGAGTTCATTGCCATCCGCGAAAATCTGGGCCGGGCCGCCTTTCGGGCGCGCCACGATAGCTACCCTGACGCCCCCGATGCCCTGAACACCACCCCGGAGGGCTACAACATGCCGCGGCCTTCCGAAATCGATCCTCTCAAGCAGGTCCCGCGCAATACCCTCGATCACCAGCACCCGGGACAGAACTGGGGGGGGAATCTTCCGGACTCCGTCACCCCTGAATTCGTACGGGACGAGGTGGCGGCCGGGCGCGCCATCATTCCCAGCAACATCAATCACCCGGAGGCTGAACCGATGATCATCGGGAGGAACTTCCTCGTGAAGATCAATGCCAACATCGGCAATTCGGCGGTGGCTTCCACCATCGACGAAGAAGTGGAAAAGATGCGCTGGGCCACCAAGTGGGGAGCGGACACCGTGATGGATCTCTCCACCGGCAAGAATATTCACGCTACCCGCGAGTGGATCATCCGGAACTCACCCGTGCCCATCGGCACCGTGCCGATGTACCAGGCTCTCGAAAAGGTCAACGGACGCGTTGAGGACCTCACCTGGGAACTTTACCGTGACACTCTCATCGAGCAGGCCGAACAGGGAGTGGACTACTTCACCATCCATGCCGGGGCCCTCCTCCGCTTCGTGCCGCACACCGCTCGCCGCATGACCGGCATCGTCTCCAGGGGAGGTTCCATCATGGCCAAGTGGTGCCTCCTCCATCACCAGGAGAACTTCCTCTATACTCACTGGGATGAGATCTGCGACATCTGTGCCGCCTACGACGTGAGCTTCTCGATCGGGGACGGCCTGCGCCCGGGATCCATCGCGGACGCAAACGACTACGCCCAACTGGCCGAACTGGAAGTGCAGGGGGAGCTCACCACCAGGGCCTGGGACAAGGGCTGTCAGGTCATGAACGAGGGACCTGGCCACGTTCCCATGCACCTTATCCAGGAGAACATGCAGAAACAGATCGAATGGTGCCACGGCGCACCCTTCTACACCCTGGGACCGCTCACCACCGACGTGGCCCCCGGTTACGATCACCTGACGAGCGGAATCGGAGCCGCCATGATAGGCTGGTACGGATGCGCCATGCTGTGCTACGTCACTCCCAAGGAGCACCTCGGTCTCCCCAATCGCGACGATGTCCGGGAGGGCGTGATCACCTACAAGATTGCCGCCCACGCCGCCGACCTCGCCAAGGGGCACCCCGCTGCCCAGGAGCGCGACAACGCCCTCTCCAGGGCCCGCTTCGAATTCCGCTGGAACGACCAGTTCAATCTCTCCCTCGACCCCGACAAGGCCCGGTCCTTCCACGACGAAACCCTTCCCCAGGAGGGGGCCAAGACCGCGCACTTCTGCTCCATGTGCGGACCCACCTTCTGCGCAATGAAAATCACTGAGGACGTGCGAAAGTATGCCGAGGAACGCGGGATTACCGCTGAGTCGGCAATGGAGGAGGGAATGCGTGAAAAAGCGCAGGAGTTTGCAGAAGCAGGAGGGGAAATCTACGGATAAGGAACAGGCCGGCCCCGGCCGCCGCACCATCCATCCAAGGCCCCATGATGGCCTCGGCCACTTTCCTGCACAGCCTCTTCCCCCTCCAGGAGATCGCCTCCACCCTGTCAGCCAGGATGCGAAGCACCTTCGCCGCCATGGGATCACCCTTCACACTTAGCCTTCCACCAGGGTTCGTAGGTGCTTCTCGAACTCGCTGAGATCCGCTTCCGTCGGCTGGTAGCCGGAGGTTTCGGGATCGAGGCCGGGGCGGCCATATTCATCAATCAACCAGATCGCCTTCTCGCCATCGCTGAAGGTGACGGTGCCGCTGATGACCGCACCTGAGCGCGGGATTTCATCGGTGGCCACCTGGACCGAACCGGCCGGAGATTCCGGCTGTCCCGGATCGATAATCTCAACCTCCTCATCGGCAACAGACTCATTCCCCTCCGGTTCGGGAGGCGCCTCCTCCTCAGCAGCTTCAGACTTGATCTCGATGCCGAGATCAAGAACGAGCAACCGGGTATCCATATAGGTTACATTCAACTCGAACTGCCCCTTGAGCCGCTTCTGGATATCGGACAAATCCGAGCCTTCCTCGGCCCATTGCCTGATGGCCGTGATCTGTTCCTCGGAGAGATTGTTCCCGCTGATCATCTGTTTCGCCCTGATCCTAATAAACCCCCGCCAAAGCGGAAGAAACTTGTCGCATTCTCTCCCGGAGATTCTAGCGGCGACCGGGGCCTCTGAAGCCGCCTCGGCCAACCTCTTCCCCGGCCGCGGCCCGTTCAGCCATCTCGGAAATCCTTTCCCGCGATTCCTCACCGATGGCCTCGGTGGTGTCGAGATATTGCAGGGTGGCCTGGGGATCCTGGCGGGCCCATTCATAGGCCACTCTGGTTACCGCCCGCTGTCGGCTCTCCTCTCCCGAAATGGTTTCAGCCAGTCTGATTGTCTCGGCCGGCGGAGCATCCCGGTTCCCGTAGACATATCCCTGCACCGCATTGTCACGGACCTCACCGGCGGACTGCGAATCGATATACTCGAGAACACGTTCGGGATCTTCCCGTGAGAGAGCTCCCACCACCCGTCCGATGCCTTCTTCCACCGCACTCTCGCTACCCGACTCGGTCAACCAGTCGAATGCCGCCGGAGCATCCTGCCGCGCCCACTCCCGGCTCACCTCGGCAACCAGGTCGTCCCGCTCCTCACCTTCCGGAAGTTTATTCGTCTCCTGCGCGGCCTGGGCGGGACTGACGTTCGCCAGGGACTCCACCGCTGCAAAACGAGCCTCGCTCTTCTCTTCTCCACTCAGGCTGTTGATCCATTTATCAGCCGCCGCATAATCACTGATGGCCCAGGACTCGGCAATCGACTCGTAGGCGTCCCCCCGTTCTTCTCCGCTGAGGCTGGTCGCCATCCTCAGGGCCACCTCGGGATTCTGCTGTGCCATTTCGTTGAAGATCCCCGAGATGGCATCACCCGCTTCCCGGCCCTCCAAGGTCCGTGCCCACTTGAGCGCGGCTTCAGGATTCTGCTTGGCCCACTCGCCCGCAATCATGGCCACGGTGTCCCCGCTCCCGCGACCACCGGGCCCCATGCGGAAATCGTCCGGATTACTGGTATACTCCCGGGCCAGTCCCTCCGGGTTTGAAGCCGCCCAGCCGGAGACCGCCCCGGCCCGTGCCATGAACATTTCCGGGAAACCCATCTGGCGGCTCTGCTCCAGTGCTCCCTTGGGATCGGTTTCCGCCCAGCGTGAGAAGAGCAGGTTCATCGCCAGCATGCGCTGCGACATTGGGAGCCCCCGCAACTTCTTGATTTCGGATTCAAACTGATCGGGATCAAGGTCGGAGTAGTACTCCAGCAGGCTCATGATGCGATTCGTCTGGCCGGGCTCGGCAAGAATCTCGCGCAGTCCACCTGACGACTTGCCGCCCCGCGGAGCAGCTGGCACCCCCGATTGAGTCGTGCCTCCGGATCTTCCCGTGACGGATGAACGAGCGGGACGCTCACCGCTTTTCCCGGACGCATCGTTCTTCTCCTCTTTGTTACCCGCTCCCACGAGATAGCCGCCGACCCCACCAATGAGAAGCGTAGCCACCGCAATCAATATATTCGAATTCATAGGCTTTAAATGCTCCCAATCAAACTCGATGACGACCAAAAAGTTGCAAAGTTGTGCCGAGAAACAGCTCCTGCCATGGAATTCCGGATACTGCCGACCGTTCCGGAGGAGAAAAACCGCCACTCTTGTCAGTTTGGCCACCACCCACCATCGTCCCCGGCGTGCCGAATGATCGAACCTTCCGCCTCCTCTTCGTCTGCTGGGGGAACATCTGCCGCTCTCCCGCCGGAGAAAACGTCTTCCGTCACCTCACGGCCGGAAGCACCCTGGCGCACCGGATCGAATGCGACTCCGCCGGAACCATCGATTCCCATGCCGGCAAACCACCCGACACCCGCATGCGGGACACCCTCGAGCGGCGTGGCATCACCGTGCGGGGGGCGGCCCGGCAGATCACCCGGGAGGACTTCGGGGATTTCGATCTCATCCTCACCATGGACGATTTCAACCGGCAGGAAGTTCTCTCTGTTGCACCTGACGAGGCAGGACGCGCCAAGGTGCTCCCCTTCACGGACTTCTGTGAGCAACACGAAGCAGACGAAGTTCCTGATCCCTACTACGGCGGTCCCTCGGGATTTGAATTGGTAGCCGACCTGATCGAAGATGGCTGTCAGGGAGTGCTGGATCACATCGAGACGCAACTGGCCTGAGATGACCGACCTCGACGAAATTCGCGGAGCCATCGCGAGAGAAACCGGGCAAAAACCGGAGGGAACCCCGCGAACGATCGGGGGAGGCTGCATCAACGAGACCTTCCGTCTCGACAACTACTTCGTAAAAACCAACGCGCCCGACCGTCTCGAAATGTTCGAGGTGGAACGCCTCGGACTGGAGACCCTGCACAAAACCGATACCGTGCGCGTCCCGCAACCGGTCTGTTCCGGAACCACCCCGGGGCAGGCTTTCCTGGTCCTGGAGTTCCTCCCTCTCGGCGGATCGCGGCCCTCCTCCCAGGCTCGGCTCGGCCAGCAGCTGGCTGAGCTTCACCGGACAACCGCGAAACACTTCGGCTGGGAGCAGGACAACTTCATCGGTGCCACCGGGCAACCGAACACGCCAACGGATTCGTGGGTCGATTTTCTACGGGAACAGCGACTCGGGCACATGCTCCGGTTGTCCGGGGATTGCGGATATTCCTTCCGCGGTGCCGACACCCTCCTCGATCATCTCGATCGCTTTTTCGAGGAGCCCCCTCCCCCTTCCCTCCTGCACGGTGACCTCTGGAGCGGTAACGCCGGGGCCCTGGAGGATGGAGATCCGGTCATCTTTGATCCCGCCGTCTACTTTGGAGACCGGGAGGCTGATCTGGCCATGACAAGGCTCTTCGGTGGCTTTGCGCCCTCGTTCTACCAGGCCTATCAGGACGCCTGGCCCCTCCCTCCCGGCCATGAAGCACGGGTGGATCTCTACAATCTCTACCATATCCTCAATCATGCCGTCCTCTTCGGTGGCAGTTACGCCCGCCAGGCACAGTCCATGATCGAGTCCCTGCTCCGCCACCTGTAGGCTCCCCGGTTCCGGGTGAGCCTCTGTTCACTTGCCGGCCGCAATGGTTCCACTGGAGAGTTTGCTTTGCTTCCCCATCAGTTGGAAGGAGAGAAAGGCTCTCACCCGCTTGGTCAGTTCCTCACTGCGGAAGCCATGACCCGCCCCATCCATGGTGATGAATACGAACTCTACTCCTTCTTTCCTGAGGCGCTCGCTGAATTCCACGGACTGCTGGTAGGGCACCAGTTTGTCCCTCGTTCCATGCGCGAGTAGCATGGGAGCATCCCCGGCGCTCACATGAGTGATCGGGGAGGCGTTGACTGTAATCTTCTTCTTCTCCAGCAGGGCTCCACCCACCAGCTTCCCTTCCGGCGAGTCAGCGGCGCTGTGTTTGATCGAGGTAGGAAAATCGTCCATGGTCAGCAGGTTTGAAGGCCCGAAATAATTCACCACGCAGGTCACCCCTGATTTCTGGTCGAGGTGCTTTCCAAGCTTCCCTTCCAGTCCGGACACATCCCCGGACACCCCGAGCATCCCGACGAGATGCCCCCCCGCACTGGTCCCCCACACCGCAATCCTGTCGGCATCGTAGCCATACTCCTTGGCGTGGGCCTTGAACCAGCGAATGGCCGCCTTGCAATCGTGAATCTGGGCCGGCCAGCTGGCTTCATTGGTCAGTCGGTAATTGATGGCCGCACCCGCAAATCCCGTTTCCTCAAGGAAGGGACGCAACCGGCCGAAACCACCCTCCTTGCTTCCGGCCCTCCAGCCCCCACCATGAATGTAGACCACGAGCGGACGCGGCTTATCGGATTTTCCCCGGGGAAGAAAGAGGTCGAGCATCTGACGCTGGTTTCCCTCTCCCACATAGTCCTGGTTCCGCACCGTGCGGTAATCGGGATTGCTCTGCTGCCTCCCGGCGCTTCGCCCCTTCAGGAAGGCAACATGCTCCTCCAGGGAAATGACCCCGTCCCTGTTGGTGTCGACCCGTTCAAAGTTGCGCCGCGCACTGGGCGGAAGTTCTTCCTTCTGGAGCTTCCCGTCCTTGTTTCGATCCCAGTCGGTGAACCGGTCAGCGTGGACAGGAAGG
>Ga0310120_10000833_pt1 | contig 23879 bp, 15 predicted proteins | sample CB27_AW_983_MG_FD_203506 | JGI IMG/M metagenome (GOLD analysis project Ga0310120, IMG submission 203506) | Marine microbial communities from Western Arctic Ocean, Canada - CB27_AW_983 | ecosystem: Environmental > Aquatic > Marine > Oceanic | place: Canada: Western Arctic Ocean | collected...
CCTTGACGAATGGATTTGATAACCTGCCTCCCTGCTTGTGCTGATGGAATCGCTGTTCAGGGGTATGGGCTGTAGACCCGACATAGACACAGGGTTTGTTTTTTTCAGGGGAATAGTGCTGATTTACCTTATTGAATCCGGGAACCTTGAGAACTGTTTTCTTGAGGTCTATGACATATAGATTGAACAGACTACTTGAGGTTTTCCTCTTGGCCAAGATTCTACCTTCCACGTGTTCAACTGAACTCGCAGCACCAGACCAGCGATGGATATTGTGAACAAAAAATTGTTATCTGGGAAACGAGGCGACTACTGCCCCTCTACCGCCGGTTGTTGCAGGTACAGCCACACCCAGCCGTGGGTATTGCTCTTGGTGAGGTCGAACTTTGACATCTTCTTGGCCAGTGGCCTCCACACCTTGGTCGCTTCATCGATACGGGCTTTCGCATCATCCGGAATGCCGCCGGGCTTGCCGACGAAACTGTTTCGATACTCGTAGGCCTCGTCGAGAACCGCATCCGCCGCCTCGTAGGCGGGCGTCAGCGCCAACTTCTGCGCTTCCTGCTCGGCGGTCAACGGCGGGAGCGTGTAGTAGAGCCACTGCACATCTCCGACCAGCAGATCGGGAAGCCCATCGTGGTTCCAGTCGGTCACGAACACCTTGGTACGTGAGCCCGCCCCCTCGGGGCCGTCCACTTCCTGGCGCTGCTTGAACTCGCCCTTTTCGATCAGAGGTTCGCTGGCGGCGTATTTAGGAGCGTTGTTGCTGGCAAGGTTGCGATACCAGTTGACTCCCCCGTACTCGCTCCCGAGCACCAGATCGAGCAGGCCATCGCCGTCCCAGTCCGCGTGGTGGGCGTTGCTGCCCTTGACCTTGTCGCCAGCGGCGGTCAGCAGTGGACGAGATTTTCCGGCATAGGACGGCTTGGCACGGGTGCCGACATTCTCGAACACCTCTACCGCACCGGTGCGGGTTCCCAGCACCAGATCGAGATCATCATCCGCATCCACATCGATCGCCTCGACCGTCACCGACAGCGCCTTCGCCTTCAGGTCTTCCCCCTTGGCGTCGAGGAGATAGCGTCCCTGGTCAAATCCACCCTCGGCGTTGCGCTCGAACAGATAGAGTTCACCGGTGTAGGAGCCGGACAGGATATCGAGATCGCCGTCTGCGTCGTAGTCCACGAACTGTGGACAGAAGCAGATGCATCACGTGGTCGGCATCGAGGCGTCTTCTCGCCCGGCACGAAGGTACTCAAAATCCTTGAAGCGGGGCTCTTCGTCGGAACCGTGGTTGCGATAGATGCGCAACTTCCCCTGGGAGTAACTCGATTTTTTCGCCGCTTCCTGCAACCGCTTCGGCAGCCGCTCGACCGGATAATCGACATCGCCGTACTCACCGACCAACAGGTCACGCACCCCATCGCCGTCGAAATCGATGACGTAGGGAGCCGCATGGCCGATCGTCACATCGATGGGCACTCCATTGGCTTCCAGCCGCACCGGAGGGGCGAAGACGATTTCCGCATCGGCGCCAGCGAGGAGAGAAGGAGCACCCAGAGACAGCAAGAAGCTGCAGGGAAGCAGTGCAGATAACATCATCGAGATCCAATCATCGGGTTGGATTCAGTATATGGTACGCCCGCCAGGACTCGAACCTGGAACCTTCGGATTAGAAATCCGATGCTCTATCCGGTTGAGCTACGGGCGCATCCGGAGCGTCTAGATTGCCATAGACGCCCCCGGAGTGCAAAGCGACCCGGAGAGACGCTTCAGGGCTGCAATTCCGAGCGTTGCCAGCCATCACCACCGGGCAGATAGACGATCCGATTGTGTGTTCGACCGGGTTGCCCCTGCCAGAACTCGAAGCGCTCGGCGACCAACCGATACCCTCCCCACGACTCGGGACAGGGGATCGGCTGGTTCCCTCCCTCGAGATTTCGCACCTCTGACTCGAAGCGATCGCGGTCGAGTAACGGTTCACTCTGCCGCGAAACTGACGCACCGGCCTGAGAGGTGCGTGGCCTCAACGAGAAGTAATGCTCGGAGATCTCCCTCGACACACGATCCACGGCACCCTCGATACGGACCTGGCGCTGCAACCGCGGCCAGTGGAAGAGCAACGCCGCGTGGCGATTTTGCTCCAGTTCGATCGCCTTTCGAGATCCGTAATCGGTGAAGAACAGGAATCCATCGGTACCGAATTGCTTGAGAAGTACCATCCTGACGGATGGGCGACCGGCATCATCTGCAGTGGCCAGCGCCATCCGGTTCCCATCTCTCTCGCCGCTTCGTGCTTCCTTCTCGAACCAGATGCGGAATTGCACGATCGGATCCGGGTCGACCTGCTCACTACCGATCGGATGCTCGGAAAACTCGTATTCTGCTCTAGGAAGGTAGGAATCAGTCATCTAGGAGTCCCTTCGCACCGATTCTAGAGGTGTCTGCGTCGCCGAGAAAAGCACAAAGAATCTCCAGGTTACAGAACATCCGGGATCGAAGTTGCTATACTGGGCTCAGAACCTGTGGGGATACGCCCCACGGCGATCAACAGGGCCCCTGGTCGACTATCGAGTAGAGGGTCTCGCCCATCATCAAAATGTTGCCTTCCACTGTTGTGAGGGTGATCCCCAGTGCCGCTTCCCGCGAGGAGGTGGAACGCAAGGAGATCCCCTTGTCTCGCTCCGATACGACTACCATCTCGAATTTCAACCAGTTAGATCTGATCGCCCCCCTCGCCACAGCGATCCAGAAGGCGAACTACTCGAAACCACGACCGGTTCAGGCCACTGCCATTCCAGCAGCCCTCGCTGGCAGGGATGTGCTGGGGCTGGCCCAGACTGGAACCGGAAAAACCGCTGCGTTCGCGATCCCCTGCATCGAGCACCTGCTTCGTGACCACAGGCCTGGGCCCAGAGTGCTGGTGGTCGGCCCGACTCGCGAACTGGTGACCCAGATCGACGAAGAGTTTCGCAAGTTGAGTCGGGACACCCGCGTCCGCACGATGACCATCTACGGTGGCGTCTCCGAGAAACAACAGATCCAGAAACTGTCCCGCAAGGTCGATGTGATCTGTGCTTGCCCGGGACGGCTGCTCGATCTGCTCGGTCGCGGATTTGTCGATCTGTCGCGGATCGACACCCTGATCCTCGATGAAGCAGATCACATGTTTGACATGGGTTTCTTGCCCGATATCAAGCGCATCATCGCGCAACTGCCCAGTCGCCGCCAGAATCTGCTGTTCGCCGCAACGATGCCGCGCGAGATCCGTCGGCTGGCCGAGCAGATGCTGATCGACCCCTTCATTACTGAGATCGACCACTCGGTACCTGCCAGCACGATTGAACATGCGCTTTATCCGGTCAGGGAAAAACGAAAGATCGAGATGTTGCGCCATCTGCTTCGCAAGGACGATTTCAAATCTGCCATCGTCTTCACACGGACCAAGCGCCGAGCACGGCAACTGGCAGAGAAACTGGTCAAGGACGGTCACCGAGCCGTTGCCCTTCAGGGCAATATGTCTCAGAACCAGCGCGACCGGGCCATGAACGGCTTTCGCCAGCGCACCTTCGACATCCTGGTCGCTACGGACATTGCCGCCAGAGGTATCGACGTCGCAAAGATCTCTCATGTCATCAACCTCGACATCCCCAACACTGCAGAGGCTTACACGCACCGGATCGGGCGTACTGGTCGGTCGGAGTGTCAAGGAAAGGCTTTCACCTTCATCACCGAAGACGACGGAGAGATGATCCGGGCCATCGAGAAGTCGATCGGGGCCTCGCTGAAGATCCAGTCCGTTCCTGGCTTCGAGGAAGCACTCATTCCGAGCAGGACAGGCCGCAAGAAATCCTCAGCGGGCCACAACAAGACCCGTCCCTCGGGTGGCAGACCTGGCCGTAGCAGAAATCAGAAGAGAAAACGACCCGCCGCTGGCTCCTCAGCGAACTCGAATCGGCACCAGAGCAGCCAACGAGATGTCGACACGGGTGGCGACAGCAGTGCGAACAAGAGGCGCAGGAGAAGAAAGACTTCCGGTCCCCCCTCCGGGGAAGCGAGATCCCCTCGTTCAAGGAGCAAAAGCTCCGCAACGAGGAACTCATCTCGCTCCAGCACCCGGAGCAGTGGAGACCGGCAGGGACGGAAAGTCTAGGGGCAAGGCGCCCCGTATGTCACACAATCGAGCGTATCCACCGTGGGATCTTCCCCACAGTCCGGGTATGGCGCCAAAGGCAGGGGACCTCCTGCAAACAAGGCTCCCAGAAGAAACACAGCATCCGCGATGTCAATGCCCGCATCATCGTTCGCATCACAGGCATCGATACAGGTCACTGCATTGGTCAGGGCAAACAGATAGTTCAGCACGATGATCGCATCGGCGATGTTGAAGCCACCGCTTGCATTGCAATCGCCTCTTCTGAATATGGTGATTTCACAAACATCAGGAATCCCGTTTCCATCCTGGTCTGCACCTGAGGCAATGTCACAAGAATCGGGAACTCCATTCAGATCACAGTCTTCGACCAGTGCGTCAGCGATGGCGCAACTATCGGGAATACCGTCCAGATCGCAATCCTGATCGAGACCCTGTGCGATCTCGCACGGATCCAGCAGGCCATCCAGATCGCAATCAGATTCAACCCCTTGCGCCACCGCACAAGAATCTGGAAGACCATCCACGTCGCAATCAGATTCGAGTCCCTGGAGGATCTCACAGGAGTCGAGCAAACCATCTCCATCGCAATCCTGATCGGTACCCTGAGCCAGTTCGCATGAATCGATCAGCCCATCGGCATCACAATCTGCAACGGTTCCCTGTGCCAGTGCACACGAATCGGGAATCCCATCAAGGTCGCAGTCCGGGTCGCTGCCAGAAGCGATTTCACAGGAATCGAGAACTCCGTCTCCATCACAATCGGCTGCCGTGCCCTGGGCGAGAGCACAGGAATCCGGCACGCCGTCAAGATCACAATCCTGTTCGATTCCCGCTGCAATTTCACAACTGTCGAGTACCCCGTCACCGTCACAATCCGTAGCAAGACCCTGACTGATCGCGCATGAATCGGGCAAGCCATCCGCATCGCAGTCCGTTGCTGTCCCGGAATCGATCTCACAGGAATCGAGAACTCCATCCAGATCGCAATCGAGAGGGGTCTGGCACACATCAGGAATCAGGTCGATGTTGCAATCGAGCTCGCAGATATCAGGAATTCCATCTTGATTGCAATCGGGTTGACCCGGGGAGTAACCACACTCATCCGGAACACCATCGAGATCACAATCCTCGCTGGTTCCCGTTGCGATGTCGGTGCTATCCGGAACTCCATTGGAATTGCAATCGTCGAGTACCGTGATGACACCATTCTCCCAGGTCGGCGTGTACTCCATCCCCTCCATCACCACCAACATCATCACGGGGGGATCGTGCAGAGCATCGGTGAACTGCAGCGGTGTATCGCCCGGCGGTGCCGTCGGTAGCAGTTGGTAGGTAGCAATCAGGATCTCCTGATTTGTGCCGGCCATCAGGTCGTTGATGGGAGGTGTCAGATCGAACAGACAACCCACGATGAAGCCGACTCCTACGAGCGGATTGGCCTCGAGCATCAGGAACTCCGGCGTGATTCCACCCAGATTCGAACCTTCCAGGTAGAAGCCTCGCTGGAGGTTGCTGACCGAAACCGCTGAAGGGTCATGGGTGACACCAAAGGAGAGTGCCTCGCAGTCGAGACTGTGATCGATGTAGACCCTGCAGATCACGGGAAGGCCCGGCGGAGCGCTGGCACCCTGGATTTTCAGGTTGGATGTGGGGGTGACCTGGGCATGAGCCAGCGTAGTGGCCAGCAATAGAAGTAAAGCCAAACTTGTGCTCTTCATGGAACCCCTTGGTTATCAATCACCTCGCCTGCAACAGTTCACTGTCGTTGCCCGTCCATGATATTCTTCTACAAACTTGCTGCGACTTCTGTCACTGGTCAGCAACAGGAATGTCAGGATTGGGAGTGGTATCGCCTCGCATGCGGGGAGAACTCACAAAATAACGATGCAGCCTGGCTCCTCAATCAGCCAGGCTGCATCGTTATCGAGCAGAGCCGGTTCCATCCTCTGCCTCGAGATGGATTCATCCACCCTAGTCGAGACACTCCAGTGGATCCGCGGTGAGGTCCGGTCCACGGGTCAGATCAGAGGGTGCTGGAAGTGGCTCGCCACCCCCGAAGAGCCGATCGAGCAAACGCACAGGATCCGCGATATTCAACTGCCCGTCGTCGTTCGCGTCGGTGGCATCCTCACAGAGTGCAGGCACACCATCGAAGAGATACTGGAGGCTATGAATCGCGTCACTGATGTCAACTGCTCCATCTCTGTTCGAATCTCCTCTTCGAAAATGTACCGCAAGCGTCGGATGATCGAAGGGCGGAAGCGCGTTCCGGACCCTCTCATCGGTCAGAGCCTCGAGGAATAGCACCAGGTTTGCCTGGGCACCCGCGGGCAAGTTCAGGGGAGGAGTCCCCGGGCCTGCATCCGGGTTCTGGAAGTCACCCCCACCGTTGTAGAAGCCAACAACCTCGGCGAGGGTCTGCTTGCCGCCATTGTGAAAATAGGGAGCTCGGAGTTCGACATTTCTCAGCGGAGGCGTCTTGAATCTTCCGATGTCGCCTGGATTCCCCGTGACCTCGAAACGCCCCGGATCCTCGCTTTCTGGCCTGACTCCGATGTCGTGGAAGACTCCATCGCCAAGAAACGGACCGCCATGACAGGGCAAGCAGTTGTTGAGAAACACGTTCATGCCATTGATCTGTTGCTGGCTCAGCGCATTCGGATTCCCGGCTATGAACTGATCGAGGGGCGTTTGGTCAGCAAACAGGGTTCTCTCATAGGTTGCGATGGCAAAGGCGATCCTCTCGCCTGTGATCTCCGTCGATCCAAAAGCCATCTGGAACAGCGATTCGTAATTCGAGAACTGCGACAGCGTGTCGAGCATCGCCTGGGGGATGTCGGTGGCGTACTGGAGGGGTACCGCAGACATCAATCGAGCCCGAACATCATCCCAGGTCCGGACCTCACAACCCATCTCGGCATCCGAGATGATCGGACCCACAGCTTGGGCTTCCAGAGCACCGGCGGCAGGATTGGTGTTGCCCGGGATACTGACGGTCCCCGTTTCAGGATTCAGGAACTGGGGTCCAGCGCGTCCATCCCAGAATAACCGCCCATCAAACATCGCATTGATGGCAGATGGAGCCTTACGACGGGTGACCTGTCGCTCGAGGCCAAATATGGGGTCAACCGAGAGGATTCCGAGGCAACTTTGATTCTGCACTCCGATCGAACCGCGGATGTCATCGGACGTTCCGAAGTCCCCGTCGGGTCCAGGGTGAACCGACAGCGGATCGAAGGAGCGCGAATCGCTACCGCCGTTTTCCATCGAGTGGCAACTTCCACAGGCGATCGAACTATCGGTTGAGAGCTGCGTTTCCCAGAAAAGAATCTTGCCGAGCATCGCCTTCTCCGTGGTGAAGGGATTCTGCGCCGTGAAAGGAATCGGTGGCATCGGTGGAGGTGGTGGAGGAGGAGGAGGTGGTGGACCCTGCGCAAACAGATCCGCCGGAGCCACCAGCAACAAGGAGAGGACCAGCAGGATGTAGAGGGGACTGATTCTCGGATTCGACTTCATTTTTTGCCATTCCTATTCTCACGAACAAGAGACTTCCATTGTACGGCCCTCTCTCCATCCAGGATAGAAGATGGAGATTTCCAAGCGGTTGTAACCCACTCAATCCTGATCGGTTGTGCAATAATGTGGCCCCATCCCCTACCCTGTATCGCGCAGCAGCCACTGCTGAGCCCGATGCTTCAGCTCCGCCGGGACCGGTGCGGTATCACCTCATGGAGGCGATGAGCGAGACGAGGAGAGAAGGCTTGTTGAAAGACCATCCAGCTCTCTTGCTGTGCATATCAATTGCGGTGATCGTCATCCTGATCAACTTCGGAGGCAGCCCGGAGACTCAGCAGGTCAACGACCCATCCAGAACGCTGTTCCAGCAGAGTTACATCGGTGCCCTCGACTCCGTGATTCAGCGCTGTGGAGAAGTCCCACCCACCAGCATCGTGGATGTCAAATCGACCGGAGTCGCCATCCTCGATGTGAGCGGCGAAGGGAATGCCGACATTCTGCTCACCTCTGGATCGACTGCGGCCCGTTTCCTTGCTGGTCTCCCCGGGTACTCCCCTCAACTATTGAGGCAACGGAGAAACCAGCATGGCACCCTCGACCTGCAAGCAGTCGAAGGGGCAGCAAATATTCCAGCGCTTCCATGGACCTGCGGCATCGCCGCCGCAGATCTGGACGCAGATGGCGACGACGACCTGTTACTGACCGGGATCGGCCACTCGATGCTGCTTGAAAACAGAAACGGCAAGTTCGTCGAGGTATCCGACAGTGGCATCCAGACCAAGGGGTGGTGCACCAGCGCTGCTTTTGGAGACCTCGACCTCGACGGTGATCTGGATCTCTACATCTGCCGCTATCTCGAATACGACTTCGAAAATCCTCCTGTGCATGGTGATGCGCGGTCTTGCCTGTGGGAAAACCAATCGGTCATCTGTGGCCCCCGCGGGCTCACCCCCCAGCACGACCTCGTTTTCGAGAACATCGACGGACTTCACTTCCGGGAAGTCACGAAACAGTGGGGATTCCAGGACGCCACCGACGGCTACGGGCTGGCAGTGGTCATCATCGACCTCTTCGGCGATGCGCATCCGGAGATCTTTGTCGCCAACGACTCCTGCCCCAACCATCTATGGTCAAGGTCAAAACCGATGCAGTGGCAAGAAGATGGACTTCTGGCGGGCATCGCTGTCGATCAGGACGGTCAAGAACAGGCGGGGATGGGAGTGGGCGTCGGCGATCTGGATGCAGACGGCAGACTCGATCTAATCGTCACCAACTTCGAACGAGAAAGTCTCAACCTCTATCTCAACAACGGCGACGGCACCTTCACCGATGAAGCGACAACGCGTGGACTCGCTGCCGGCAGTCGACCGATGCTCAGCTGGGGAGTCGGGATCGTGGATCTCGATCTCGATGGGCTTGCAGATATCTTCGTCTCCAACGGACATGTCTACCCCGAAGCGGACAGGGTTGCTTCATCTCCCGGATATCGACAGCGAGATCAACTCTGGCTGGCACAAGAAGTTGACGGTCACGTCAGATTCGAACCGCCGCCCGAGGGCGATCTCCAGATGTCCGCTCACCTGGGGAGGAGCGCTGCGCTGGCGGATCTGGACCGTGACGGTGATATCGACATCCTCTCGACTACCCTCAACGGCTCGCCTCACCTGCTTCTCAACAGCGCAGCCGAGCGAGCCAGTTCGATTCGGATCCAGTTGAGTCAGCCCGGTCTCAACCGAGAAGCGATCGGAGCCCAGGTCGGAGTCCGTTTCGATGGAAAGTGGATCCCGTCTCCTGTGCTGCGTCAGGATTCATTTCAGAGTTCTTCCGAGGCTGCTGTGAACCTGGCCACGGATCAGATCGACGGAACCGGACCCATTGCGCTGGAAGTACGCTGGCCCGATGGCGAGCGCGAGACCTTTCACACCGATCGAAGTGGATCCTTCATCCTCGAACGAGGAACCGGAACTCGGCGCTGAAAGTGACATGAAAGAAGATGGGAGAAATCGGGGCGAGAGGATTCGAACCTCCGACTTCCTGCTCCCAAAGCAGGCACTCTGCCAAACTGAGCTACACCCCGCTCGATCTCCACACGCTGCGCCTTGAGGACACCCGGCAACCGCATCTGTATGCGCATCGGTTCGGTCGTCCACCGGATCATTGAAAGCGACGGGGAACCGGAACGGATCGCAGAAATGAAAGACTATCGTCTCCCTAACTTCGACGCCGTGACATCCTCTCGGACGCCCTAGTTCACCTCGAATGCAAGTTGATGACCCAACAACTCGGAGGACTCGACGAAGATGGTCTGGTTCTCCCGATCACGGAAGAGCCACCCCTCGACTCCATCTTTCCTCCAACTCTCAACCGGTACGATTTCGTGTAGTGCCGAATACTGGTGCAACTGTTCCGCCATGCGCATCCCCCAGCTGAACAAATACTGGCGACCCGAAGCCGGCCCACCCGTCTTGGTCAGTGATCCTCAGCCTCGGATGGGCGAGTGTCAAGGGAGACGGTGCCTCCAGTGCCTCGGTAGGCTAGACTGGAGGGGTCCCCTTCGACCGTGACCCGCGCGAGGGAGCCCCGTGCCCGAAACAGACCAGAAGAAGCCAAGCCCGAGCCACCTGGAACACCTCGGTGTCGTCCACGATCCGCGCCTGCGGGCGGGTCGTCATCGCATCCTGCGCCACGCCTCGAGGCGAGGAGCCTCGATCGGTGCCGCCATCGGATTACCGCTGGCGACCATCCTCTATCTTTCGGACCCCTCGCCAGATCGAGGTCTCTTCACCGCGCTGGGCTTGATGCTGCTTCTGGCGTGCGGATTTTCCCTGCACCAGCGTCACAGGGCTCGGGCTGTGTGGCCTCGAATCTGGGATTCGACCATCGGAGATGTGGCACTGGTCGAGACGATCGCCTGCCACTGGCACCGCGTCGCCAGCGATCACTGGAGTGAGTCGCTGCGAGCCAGAAGTGCCCACATCCCTCTTCCGACCCCGGAGGCGCTGGCACGGCGAGTCCCCCATCCTGACCTGATCCCATCGTTGCTGCTGACGATCCTGGCTCTCTTCATCGGATCTCAACTGGCGCCGCTCAAGGTGGATCCAGCCGAATCGACCCCGGTGGCCCTGGACTCCACACAGGACCCGTCGGGCCAGGTCGACAGGGATCGCCAGTTGCTGCAACAACGACAGGATGCCGCGCTGGCGCTGTCGGGGCGTGCGACGCTCGAAGCGCTGGCCAGGCAACTGCGCGGCATCTCCGATGCATCGGAGCCACCGGCGGTACTGCTGCCCCGAGACCGAAGTGCACTGGCGGAGGCACTGCAACGCCTTGACGAGACCGATCCGCTGCGCGCTCTGGTGGAACGCTGGCAGGCAGCGGATCGTCGATCTGGTGACCACCCCGCGGTCGCCGTCGATGGCGCCGAGGGGACGGGTGAAGCGGTCGCCAGTGATCCGTCAGCAGCAGCCAGCGCAGGCGATCTGGATGCAGATCTCGCCGACGGTGGACTGGATCAGCCGACGACACTGCGACCCGTCTCCCAGCCATCGGGGGATGCCGAACCGGATGTCACATCGGCTCGGATCGGCCAGGACCAGGACGACGGTCCGGGAATCGTCGAGCAACAGACGGTTTCTGCCGTGGCTGCAGATTCTGCTGCCACCTGGGACCGGGTCAGAGATGATCCGCGTCTGGAAGCCCACTGGATCCAGGTGATCGATCTATACAGGGTTCTTCTTCGCGGAAGGGAGCGAGATGGTGGTGGATGATGCGGCACGGAAATTTTGCGAGCAGGACCAGCGACTTCGATCCTGCATCGAGGAGGTGATCCTCGGCCAGCAGGAGGCGGTGGCCGCCGCCAGTGCCACCCTTCTGGCGGGAGGACATCTGTTGCTGGTCGGAGTCCCTGGCACGGGTAAGACGAAACTGGCAGAGAGCCTCTCGATGGTCACAGGATTGTCACGCGGGCGGATTCAGTTCACCCCCGATCTGATGCCCGCAGATATCCTCGGCGGTGAAACTCTGCTACCAGGAACCGAAGGAGATCGGGTCGAGTTTCGCCCAGGGCCAGTCTTCACCCAGTTGCTCATCGCCGACGAGATCAATCGCGGCACTCCTCGCACCCAGTCGGCGCTGCTCGAAGCGATGCAGGAACGCGCCGTCACCATCTCCGGAAGCCGCCATGCGCTCGATCCCCTCTTCAGCGTCATCGCCACCAGAAACCCCATCGAGATGGAAGGCACCTACCCACTTCCGGAAGCGCAGCGGGATCGATTCCTGCTCGAGGTTCCGTTGCCCGATCCTGGATCTGATGTGCTGGCGCGAATCGCTGCGGTCACGACCCGGGAACATGATCCAGAAGTCACGCCACTGCTCGATCCCAAGCAGTTTGCACAGATGCAGCGCACGGTCAGGAGGGTGATCGTCGCGGATTCCGTCATCGAACGGGCGGCACGCTGGGTCGGGGCGACCCGACCGGGGGATCCCGCAGCTCCTGCTGAAGTGAGAGAGGGTGTGCGACTGGGAGCGGGAGCGAGAGCTCTGCAGGCGTTGATCCTGTGCGGCAAGGTGGAGGCGCTCCGAGCGGGACGCACCCACTTGGCGGACGAGGACTGGCGCCGCTGGCGGCATGAAGGCATCCGTCACCGGCTCGTCCTGTCACTCGAGGGAGAACTCCGTGGGTTCGGTCCAGAGGAAATCGTCTCGGCAGTGGACCGGGCGGTGGCTCATCTCGGATGACGATCATCACCCTGCTCTCCCCTGGCTCCCTGTTGCACAGCGCCTGCTGGCTGCTGATCGCCGCCCTGGGAGTGCTCCCGACTGCCGGATTGCACGCCTCCGATGACAGCGCCCTGGATGCGATCGTCTCGCTGGTCGCCTCGGCACCGGAGGATGAGGCGATCCTGGCCCGAGCCACTCTGTGGGCACGGGATCAGGGTCGCATTCCGGAACTGATCGATGGCATCGGCCAGCACGGCCATCAGCATCGCTCGCTCTCGATCCTGAGGGCAGCGGTCGCCATCGCCACCGAAGATGGCTGGGTGCAACGCGCGGTGCAACTGCTCGAGGCCTCACTGGAACTGGATGAGTCGCCCGTCTCGCGCCACCGATTAGCAAGATTGTGGCTCGCCGGTGGCTGGCCCGAACAGGCTCGGCTGGTCGCCGGACCGCAGCTGGAGAGCTCCTTCTTCAGCGATATCCGGCTCGGCCTGAATCTGCTCGAGGGTTCGACTGCTCCAGCCTCAGCCGATGCAATCAGCACCGAAACGATCCAACTGCTGGCCCGGAGATCCGGGCACTGGAACTGGGCCATGCGCGTCCTCCAGCAGCGAGGAGAACTCGATGCAGCACTGGAGATGGCGATCTCCGGAGGGCTTGAGGACCCTGCCCGCGGGCTGCTCTCCGACGGGGCTGTTCCGGAGCCAGGAGTCGTGAGCCTGAGGCTGGCGCGATTGCTCGGGGTAATTCGATGGGGAACCCATTCTCTGGTCGATGAAGAGTCGGAGTCAGGAGCTCGCTGGCGTTCCTCGATGGGGTTCGAGCCGATGTTGCTGTCGAATCCGTATCGGCCCGACCAGTTACCACCGCTGGGTGAGGCTCTCTATCTGCTCGATTCCAACGACGAAGATGGCGCTCGACGCGCGGTCGCACTGTGGCGCATCGGTGGCGGCGGTCAAACGCGTCAGGACGTGAGCACTCGACTCATCCTCGACCAATTGAAACCCGACTGGCTCGGGCCCGATCGTCTACCCGAGAGCATCGAGCAGCAACTTCGCCACTCGATCGATCCTCAAGATGCAAACCGTGCGGTGGCGGCCGCACTGCGCGCCTTCGAAGGAACCCCGATGGAGTCGAGTTTGTGGTTCCAGGCCGGCCGACTGGCGAAAAACCCGAAATGGATCGAGCGTTCCAGCCGCATCCAGCCGGGCGCGGTGGTGGCCTTCGAGTGGTTGCCAGGAATCGAAGCACGCTGGAAGCAACCTCTCCAATCGAGCTCCTGGTTTCACGCAACCAGCATCAGCGATCCATCCCATTTCCTTCCAGAGCCGCTGCTGCCCCCCCCCGGGGCGCTGCTCGGCAGTGCCGCCAGTGAACCGGTCCGGCGGCCAGGGCACCCACCACGATCCCCACGCTTCTACCTCCAGCACTGGCAACTGAAGGACCCAGACGATGCACCGATGGAAACGGACGCCATGGTCCGGCTTCGCATCACCGATGGTGCTTGGCTGCGGGGAGATGCTCATTCGTTGCAGGTCATCGAAGTGGTGGCGCGGAAGTCGGAGCAGGTGCAACTCGAACTGGTGTCGACCGACGGGCAGGCGTTGATCGGACCCGATGGAATACCCAGAGCCTCGATCCTGGCACGAGTCTTCCGAGACCCTGTCCCGGAGGAACTGCTTGGTGTGGCGACAGAACCTCCCCTGACGGGGGTCTCGATGAGGTCTTTTGGCGAGGCCGCGGCCAGGCGCGCCCGCGATTCGACGCTCATGAAGTGGATCGACTTTCGAGCCACTGACGATGGGGGGTGGTGGGTGGATGTCGCCGGAGTATCCGGCTTCTTCACCCACGAGGCTGTTGCCACGATTCCTCGATCACTACCCGAGTCACGATCTCCCTCCGTGCGTGGCAGCAGCGCACCTGGACCGCTTCCTGGCACCGGCCTCGTCTTGCAGACCACGCGCCGCCACGGCATCCAACCTTCTGCCTCTCGGCCTCACATCGGGTTCACCGATGCGCCTCGACCACTGCTTCCAGAGGCAGAACAGGTGCTGGTCTCGGCCGGGTACGGTGATCGGGTCGTTGTCACCGATTCTGGTCTGGTCGGATATTTCGAGCAGGGATCGGCGCGAGCGCTGTGGTGGAAAGAGTTACTTCAGCCGCCACTTCGCGGCGTCGGTGGTTTCGCACCCTTGCCCGCGCCCACGCTTCGGCCCGACCTTCCGTGGTCGGATGCAGTGACTCCGCGCCTGATCGAGGTCGCCACCGGTGTTGGTGGAAGCCGATTCTTGTTACTGACTGACAACCCCACCGTCATCGATGCCCACCATGTCGAGGAGATGCCAGCCAGGTTGCCGGAGCCACCGGGATTTGCCGGAGGCACCATCGACGACGATGGGAAGCTGTTGCTGCTCGACGCCAGCGGGCAACAGCTGGAGACGCGCGGGAGAGTCCATTCCCTGCCAGGCAAGGGTGCCTATCAACTGGTCTCCACGACCAACGGAACCTACATCCTCGGCCACGACCAGGGCCAGACGTGGCTGGCCTATTTCGACGGGGAAATGGTGACCGGGATCTCCCCACCACCACTGCCCGATGAGCGAGATCGCCCCCACCTGAGGGTGGCGTCGCTCGGACGATGGGGAGATGAGGTGTTGCTGCTGGCAGATAGATTGTGGCATCTCGATGAGTCCGGGGTAGCCCATCGGGCCCTCACCGATGCTCCGGCGGATGGCAACTATCGACCGGTCCACTGGATACAGCCTGCGCCCCGGGTCGCGGGGAATCACGTCAGAATCGCCCGTCCCTGGGGAGTGATCGAGACGTGGGGAGCGCCATGAACTCCGCCGACACCCTCTCCTCTGGCTTCACCGAACGCATCGCATCTCGATTGCGCTGGCGATGGGGAGTGAGCGGCCTGCGCACGGGCCAGGGGCGCGGTGCACGGGGTGCGGGTAGTGGCGAGTTCGACGGACATGTTCGCTGGTGCCCCGGCGATGAACTGGGACGGCTCGACTTGAAGGTCTGGCTTCGGTGGGGCCAGCGCTGGACCCGGACCTTTCGGGATGACACCAACGAGCCGCTGACAGTCATCCTCGATGGCGGAACATCGATGGGATTCGGGGCCAGGGGCGCTGCCATCTCACGACTTCGCGAGTTGCTCCGTGCGATCGCACGCTGCCGCCGAGATCCGTACAGGGAGTGGCTTCTCGACGGCAATAGTGCCCGCCCCATGGCGCCAGATGAGAACCCTGCGGATGCGACCCGTGGAGAACTCGGCGAAGCGTTGCTTCGCATCCAGCGTTTCGATGCGGGTCCCGGGAGAGTCGTGATGATCAGTGACCGCATCGTCATCGACGATGCCGATTCCAGTTTGTGCGGCTTGCTTCACCTGGGACAGATGACATGGATCAGTCCCTGGCTCCCGGAAGAGATCGCGCCGAGCCGATGGGGCACCATCCAACTCGAAGCCGCCGGAGAACCAACATGGAGTGGCACTGTCGATAGACGCGCCTGTGACAGTTACCGACAGCTCTTTCAGCACTATCAGAAGAAGTTGCAACTGTGGCTCCAGCGTCGCGGCGGCTGTCATGTTCACATCGATGCAATGAAGGATGGGGAAGCGCTCATTCGGCCACTGCTACTCGACACCGGTCCACTCGAGGTGAAGGCGGGATGATGGCCGAATGGGTTCATCCCTGGCTGCTGCTGCTGTTGCCAGTGCCGCTGATATTGTGGCTCTTGAACCGCAACAGGATCCCCACCAGCGTCCGGTCGCAAAACGTGCCCAGTACCCTGTTATGGCATCTGGCCGTGGCACAAAAGGCACGCGGAATCCCGGTGAGGTCGCTGCTGCTGGCACTGGCTCTGATCGTCATCGCCTCGGGTCCGCGGCTGATGCCGACAGACGAGGCGTCGGTCGCAGCCCGCCGAATCACCGATGGCTCTCTCGTCATCGATATTCGGCTTCCCGGACTCGAACGGTGCCAGTTGCAGGTCGGTACCCAGCCCGACCGGACGATCCCCCTCTCTGCCGCGGGAGAAGCGATCGTCAACCATGCCGCGCTTCCGGCCGGCACTCCGGTCGTCGTCACGAGCAGTATCGGCCGCCATCACTGCCAGATTCCTCCACTGGCATCCGCCGTGGTAATTTCCGATCGCACCGATCTCCCCCATGTTGCAACAGCACTCAAGGCGCTCGAGGAATCTGGCCTGATCATCATCGACGATCAGCAGCCCGAGGTGCTGCTGCTGCGGGGACAGGCCGGGTCGAGGGCGCTACCGACCATCTCCTTTCCCGACGCTGAGGGTTCGATGATATTGCCCAGAGTTCGGCCTGCTGCGGCAGGTCCGACCATTCTCGAGGGGCTACACCCGCGCTACTGGACCATCCTTCGGAGCAGCGAGGTACTCGGTGAGGAAACGAGTGCGGAGCCGATTCTCGTCGACGAGAACGGCAACCCACTTCTGGTTCGAAGTGAAGCGGGCTACGCGTGGGGATTTCTTCCCGGCAGCGGAGACCTCTGGAAGCGATCGGACTGGCCGGTAGTTGTCGGCAGAATGATCGAGGAGCTGGGAACACCCAGGGCCGTCGAGGCGACCACCTGGCTGTCTGCGATGGCGAGGCATTCCTCACTGATTCTGGCGATAGGAATGACGATCTGCATCTTCGCGTTTCTCGGCAGGAATGGTCAGGTTTCCGCATCTCTCATCATCGTTGCACTCGTCATCGGTCAGGCTTCTGCGACCCACCGACTGCTCGATTCGGATGCTGATCTCGACCGGATCAGCGCAGCCAGCGATCCGGGAACCACCATCGAGGTGTTCCACTCGGCGCCTCCCCCCTCCCCTGACCTGGTGCGTCTGCTGCGTGATCGGGGTGTCGGCATCTCGACGGCGCACGATCCCGATCGAGCAGGAGGGCGCCGTGAACACAGGCTTCGGCTCGGCCAGCCATTCTCCATCGAAAGCATGAACAGGACCACAGCCCTGTCTCCCTCGGGCGAGTCGCACCAGATCGAGTTCCCATGGGTCGCACCCACTGCTGGAGCATGGCAGTTGGATGGACCGGGCGATCCAGCGCTGGCGATGGTCGTGATCGTCGAGCAGCCGATTCGGGCGGCGCTCTGGAGTGACGACGGTTCGATGGCAAAGAATCTGCTGCCAGAATCGGTATTCTCCATCGTCGACGGCAGCGGCTCCTTGCCCGAGCCCGCGGCTGGATCCGTCATCGTATGGAACTCCATCTCCATCGGTGAGGAACTACTGGAGGGCCTGGAAGACTGGATCCATCGCGGAGGGTCCTTCTTGGCCCTGCCCACGGATCGCTTCTGCGATGATGAGGCGACACGACTGCGATTACAGCGAGTCCTCGCTACCGAGGTGCCGCCGCCACCCGAGCCACCGGTGCAGGACCTGGGTATCTTGCTGCTCGACCTCTCCGGCAGTCTCAGCGGAGAGGCTGCCTCGACGCTACTCGCCGGAACCCTGTCACTGCTGGAGGCCACTCCTCGACAGAGTCGCTGGGGAATCGCAGGATTTCGCGACCAGATGCACTGGATCATCGAGCCAGGGACCCGCATCGACGAGTCCATCATCGCTCAGCTTCCGGACCAGATCTCCACGGGCGGAGGTACCAACCTGGGAGCAGCACTCCGCAGATGCCATCGGATGCTGGTGGCCAACGAGGGGGGCAGGTCACTGGTCGTGATCACCGATGGCCGCACCACCCCCGACGACTGGATCAGCATCGGACAGTCGCTTCGGCGCGACGGGATCGAACTCGACATCGTTCTGGTCGGAGACGAGATCGACCTGGCCGCTGTGAATCCTCTGAGCAGAGAAGCGGAGGGAGAAGTCCATCGGGCGCCGGACCCCGGTCATGCCAGAGCTCTTCTTCAGGAGGCGATCCGGCCAGATGACCTGGGCTGGCAACCTGTCGAAAAACCGCTCCGAATCGCCAGTGTCGATCCGTTCATCGATGCCGGTCCCCAGGCACCTCCGGTTCCCGTGCGCAGGATCGCGGTCGATCTCTCCTCCAGGGATCCGGATGGAAAGATCTTGTGGGTCGATGGCCTCGGCGCACCGATGCTCGCGGTGCGGCGTATCGGTGCCGGGATCAGTTCGATCTGGTACTCGGGACTCGACCAGTTCAGCTTGGCCGGTGCTGTCCACAGAACACATGCGCACATCTCTGAACTGCTCGCTGCATCTGCAGATAGACGCAAGGAACCACGTCGAAGGGGATTTCTCACCCAAGCAGGTGGCGGCGAGATTCTACTGATGCTGCAGCGCCTCGATTCCGATCCCCTCTCGATGGAGATTTCCGCGGGACCCGTTGGCGCGGACAAATACTCGCTGCTGGCGACTGCCCGGCCTGGACAGGCCTGGTACTCGGCGTCGATTCCAGGGGATTGGCACCTCGATCATCAACGTGCGATCAGGTGGGGGCCGCCTTCCCACATCGATGCGGGAGTCACTCCAGTTCGAGGATCCAACTGGCGCTGGCACTCGGCTCTGGGGGGGGCTGATCCACTCGCGCCGGCACCTGTTTCCCCGGCGTCGGGATGGCTCTTGCTACTGGCTTCCGTATCCCTCGTCAGCAGCCGAGTGCGTCGCTGGTCGGATCTTCTCCCACATCGGGATAGGGAGGAGGCAGCGGTCCAGCGCCGTTGAACAGGGTCTGGAGCACGGAAATCGCATCTGAAATATCGATCGCTCCATCGTCATTGGCGTCGCCTGAATCGGCACAGACCAGCAAGCTCGTGGACCCGAACAGCAGATCAAGAATCAGCACGGGGTCGCTGATATCGACTGCGGAATCGAAGTTCGCATCGCCACGGATGAATTGTTGAGGACCCGGCGGAGGAGGCATCGTCGCAGATCCCGGTCCTCCGGGACTACCGAAGTCTCCCGAACCGTACGGGCTTGCAGAAGTGACCCATACCGTTGGATCGCCCGGGTTCGGAGCGAGCAAATCATTGAGCTGCGCCGAAAATCCTGCCAGATAGGGCCATGTTGCAGAACTGTAGATGATCCGCGCTTGCTCCTGCCCGAGTGGATCGATCAGCACGACTTCATCGACGCTATTGGCCAGGATCACATTGCCACTGTATACATAGTCGGCAGCGACTCCGCCGTTGGTGGAGAAAGTACCGTCCCTCGCCAGCACCAGGAACTGATGAGGCAAGATCAGCAGGCCCGCAGGAGCACTGATGAGATGAAGATCGGTGTCATCGTCACGAATTGTCCAACCATCGAGATCCACAGTTGCTGTTCCTCGGTTGAAGATCTCGAACCACTCTCCCACCGCATCTGAAACGACTGCAGGATTCGGCATCAACTCGGAGATGATCAGATTCACTGCACCCGGATCGGGACCGGGTCCGCCACAACCGGGACCCGTCAGCGCAACGGCAGAAGCGGCACCGCTCATGGCACTTTCATTTCCGGAGACATCGATGGCACTGACGCTGTAGAAGTACTCGGTGCCACCGGTGACGGTGGTATCGATGTGAGTGCTGGTTCCCGATGTGGTGGTCAGCACGGTGAAGGGACCGATGGCAGCCAGTGAGCGATAGACCGTGTATCCCGACAGGTCTGACTCGTTGTTGTCGAGCCAGTCGATACTGACCTGGCACTCCGTAGCAGCAGCAGCGGACAGGCCGGTGGGAACCGAGGGTGGGGTGGTGTCTGAACTCGGACATGTCCAGATCAAGCACACGAATTCAGGATGATCGACAAACGGATTGCGATTCCCCTGGTATCCAAAAACGACATCATTACGAAGTTGTTCTTCGGCACTGACCGGGTCCTCCATGTGCCATTCCAGGAGTGTCGAGAGCAGACCCATGTAGGCCACGCTCTGATTGGCACTGGTATTGGAAACGATCAGAGCTCGATTGTCCGTCACCCGCAGATCTGGCTCTGAGCAACCGGTGACGGAGTGGTTACCGCCTTCGTAGCGGGTCTCCATGTAGAGGATTCCCCTGGCCAGATCTCCGCGACGATCTTCCCACACTTGCCAAGAGCCGCTGCTTCCAAAGCCTCCAGACAGGTTGGTGAAGGGCGTCCCTTCCGCAACGAACGAGCTGCAACCTCCCGTGCACCAATCGAAGGGCCGATTGCTTCGGGCAGAATTGTAGGAAGGGCTAGACGCTCGCAACTGGTGCGCATCGGAGTAGGGATAGTTGCAAGAATTGTCGTTGGTATAACCGTAGGAAGATGGCCAGGAATGTTCTCGGTTCCACCCATCGGCTGTGTTCTGAAAGGACCACGGCACAGATGTGTTGCGATAGATGGTGATCACATTGGCGGGATTGGCCGGATCCTCATCGGCCGCTCCAACGATATCCCAGGTATCCGTCGCTGAACTGGTGTAGGGGAAACGCTGATGATCATCGATGATGTCGTGCAACGCCTGACGAAGGGGTTCGCCGACAAGCCCATTGGCCGGGTTGTAGTACCCGACAGGAGGATCCGCCTGCACCGGGATGGTCAGCAGCAGTAGCCACAGAATCGTGGCCACCGACGGGAGAACTCCATGCGTCCAATTCCGGTCCATCATCGTCCGATCTAGGGCTATCTGGAGTCTACCCCAGGGAGGAGGGCCTGCGGAGACATCTTGAAGGTGCCAATAAAGACAATACTACCACATTACAATGTTTGGATATGAGGGCTGCCCGCGCCCCCCCCCCGGAATCTCACGAAACCGCTCAATGATCGCCATTTCCGATCCAATATCACGATACGTGCCAATTTTGACTTATTTCCCGACTGCCAGGTCGCGGGTTTACAAACTTCATTCGAATCGGGACAATTGAGCACGAGCGCCGGAATAGGTAGGGAGTTTGTGATGCGTCAGTGGGTCGATATTTTCCGCCTCTGTAGCCTGATGCTGCTGTTCTGGATCTGCACCTCGACCATCGTCGAGGCGCAGGGCTGGATCATCTCGGGCACCGTTGCGGATGCGGCAGGGGGCCCCATCGCCGGGGCAGATCTGGACCTCTTCAGCGACCTCGCGCCGACCACCCAGATCATCGTCACCGGTGACACCACTGGAGTCGATGGTACTTTTTCGATGGTGGTCGTCGAAGCCGTCGCGCCAGGCGCATTTTCCCTGCAGGTCGATCCTCCTCCGGGCTTCCTGTCGACCACTCTCAGCATCAATCTGTCAGGAAACATCGATGTAGGAATCATCAATCTTGGTAGTGGCTGGATCATCAGCGGGTTGGTTCAGGACATTCTGGGCAATCCATTGACGCCGATCGACATCGACATGCGAGGTACAAATACTGGCTGGATTGATCTGACCGGAGATTTCACCGATGCAGCCGGAATCTTTGAACTCACCCTGCCCGCACTGGTTGACGAATATCGAATTGTATTTTCAATGCCGACTCCGACACCGACAGTGTTCCCGCTCCAGATGGACGATGTATTTTTGTTTGGCGACACCGTCCTGGGCACCATCGTGTTGACCCCAGGCTTCACGGTGACCGGTTCCGTGATCGACGATACCGGAGCTCCGCTTGCCGCTATCGATATGAACGCCACTGACGCTCTGGGCAATCCCGCGGATCTGTTCAATGACGATACCGATCTCAACGGCAACTTCTCGGTGTTGTTTCCAGCAGGGACCTGGGAGGCGAGCCTGCGCTCAGTGGATCCCGCCGCCACGCAGGAATGGGTCCCCCATACCTTTCCACCGATGCTAGTGGATGCACCTGTGGATCTGGGAACGATTCAGATGTTCCCCGGCTATCACTTCTTTGGTGAGGTGATCGGATCCGATGGACTGCCGATTGAAGCTGCAGACTTTGATGCAGAGTATTCCGCGACGGGAATCGCCATCGCGGTCAACAATGACACCACCGACCTCAATGGAGGTTTCGACATCTTGTTGCCTCAGGGCTCGATATTGCTCGAGATCGATCCTCCGTCGATTGGCCCGGTTCGTCAGTCCGTGGTACTCCCGCTCGATGTGGCTGCTGGTGCCCCGGTAGACCTGGGGTTCATCGTACTTCCCGATGGTGTGCTGTTGTCTGGAAGATGCATAGACTCGACCGGGGCACCGGTTGGGCTCGTGAATGTGGAGTTGTTCGATTCCGCAACGGGTCTTCTGTATCCGACCATCCATGAGAACGGCGCCGCCGATGGCACATTTTCCTTTGCCATAGACCCCGGCAATTACGATCTGATGTTGATCCCGCCAGCAGGATCAGGACTCGGGCCCACCTTCCAATCCGGCCTCTCAGTGCTGGCAAATACTGATCTCGGAGATCTGGTGCTTGTTGCCGGTGTGCAACTCTCGGGAACTGTCACTGCTGCAGGAGTGGTACAACCCGATGTGCTGATAGAGGTTTCGGATCCAGCCAGCGGTATCATCCCTCCATGGGGAACCGTGATCACTGATCCAGCAGGGCTCTACAGTGTGTCGCTCACTCCAGAAACCTACAACGTGAACTTCATTGCACCTGTAGCGACCGGATACGATGACCACCTCGAGGCGAATCTACCTCTCATCTCCGACTTGATCCTCAATATCGACCTCGCTTCGCAGGCACCAGCAGGCGTGGCCTCGTTGCTCTGCAATCCCGCTGGTAGCACCATTGAACTGACCTGGAGCAATGCAGAACCTGATTACGATACGATCACCGTTTTCCGGGAAGGGGTCTTCCTCGGTCAGATATCGGGCACAGAAAGCCAGTACCTGGATGTCTCCCCCTTGGCAGGGGTGGTTGCACTCTATGAAGTGGTCGCCACCCGCGCTGGACTCGACTCACCCATCACCGCCTGCACGGTCACCGCTCCAGTTGTTTTCCTCAGGTGTGATGGTTCATCGGATGGGCTGATCACCATCGGCGATGCAGTGACGATACTCAGTTACCTGTTCTTGGCCGGAAACTTATCCTGCCCCGATGCTGCCGACTGCAATGACTCCGGGCTGATCAACATCGCTGATCCGGTGATGCTGTTGCAATTTCTATTCGTGACCGGAACCTTGCCCCCGGCCCCGTATCCGGAGGCTGGCCCCGATCCAACTGGCGATAATCTGGGTTGTTCCTGAGCGAGGCGAGTGAGGACCGAACGAATCCATCACAGTCCCTGGCGGAAAAACTCCCGCTGGACTCCCTGGAGGATGCCCTCCCAGCTCTTGTCTTCCAGTTTTCTACCATTGAGATAGAGCATTGGAGTTCGATCGATTCCGAGTCTCGATCCCTCTGACAGATCGTCCGTGATCATCATGACAAGTTTGGGAGAGAGCCGATCGCGGTTGAAACGGTCCAGATCAAGGCCGATCTGGGTGGCCATCGCATCGATGGTGGCGGGTGAAAGCGAATTCTGCGCTTCGAAGAGCGCCGCAGCCATCTCCCAGTACTTACCCTGTAATCGAGCAGCCTCTGCGGCGAGTGCCGCTGACATCGACATCGGATGGATCGAGCCGAGAGGCTGGTTCTTGATCACAACCTGTATCTTCTCGGGATGAAGT
>Ga0310120_10000834_pt1 | contig 23730 bp, 18 predicted proteins | sample CB27_AW_983_MG_FD_203506 | JGI IMG/M metagenome (GOLD analysis project Ga0310120, IMG submission 203506) | Marine microbial communities from Western Arctic Ocean, Canada - CB27_AW_983 | ecosystem: Environmental > Aquatic > Marine > Oceanic | place: Canada: Western Arctic Ocean | collected...
CCACGGGAACTAGCAAGCCGATGTCCGCGGCCGCGATCACGTCCTCGCTCCCCGATACCCGGGTCGAAACCATGGGGAGCCCGGAGCTGAGCGCCTCCATGAGGCTATTCGAAAGACCCTCGTTGGCCGACGAAAGAACAAAGAGATCGGCAACGGCGTACCACGGGCGTGGGTCTGGATAGGCACCGGGCAGGAGCACGGCCCCCTCCAACCCAAGGCGTTTGACCCGATCCTTCAGGTCAGTCATGTCCGGGCCGTCGCCCACGATGATGAGCCGGGCAGGGGGCAAGAGGGTCTGCACGCGTTTCCAGGCATCGAGGAGCATGGGCAGGTTCTTTTCCGGCCGAATGTGGCACACAGTGATCGCCAGCGGCTCGTCGCCTAACCCGAGCTGGCGCCGTGCATCGGTTTGTGCCCCGCCCAAAGCCGGCATGAAAGCCCGGGTATCGAGGCCGTTGGGGATGAGATGGACACGGTCTGCAGCCAAGCCGAGTTCAATGACTTCCTTCCGCGCCCGCTCGCTGGTTGCGATACAGGCCGAAAGCCGCCGATGTAGGCGCACGTGGAACCCTGTGCCGTGAAGGAGGTTGAGGGTCGCAATGATGCCCTGGGGACCAGTACTGGTGAGTTTCAGCACCACCGGGCGACCGAGCATTCGACCCAAAATGATCGCTACGGTGGAGGACCACCCGTATTGATGAACATGAATGACATCGAAGCGGCGAGGGTGGGAGAGCAAGAAGAGCGCCAAGAAGAAAATTCCGCTGATGGTCTGCAACTTCGGTCGATTCCAGGAAGTCAGGCGCCGGATCCGAATCCCTTGGATGTCTTCCCTGGGTGGCCATGCGGGATCCCGGCGTTCCGTCACCACCGTGACCCGGTGGCCTCTGCGGACAAGCTCGGCGGCCAGTCGTTCGCCGGCTTGCTCGTACCCACCGACCATAGGTCGGAACTGGGGGCTAACCATCAGCACTCGGAGAGGATCGACCATCGACTTTATCTACCTTGGCGAATTTAAGAGCGGAGTTCGCACTATAACACCCTTGGCTATAGGTCAGTTTGGCAAGGGAAGTGCCTGCTTTGAATGGATCCGATTCAGTGCACGGACCCACGATCCGAAGAGAACCGACCTTCTTTTCAGAGGGCCCCTTCCGGTACGGAGGCGAAAAAACGACCTAGCCTGAACGGAGTTCCGCGAACCGCGCTCACGGTGTACAAAAACGTTCAGCTGCTGCCGTGGAGGGTCCAGATCTCGCGCCCGGTCTTGAGCACCTTCTTTTCGATGCGCATCTCGTCGGCGCCTTCCGACTCGGCAATGGCGACTAGTTCTGCGACGTCGGCGTCGGACCCGTCACAGAAACCCATCGGCTTGGGGCTGTTTGGCAGGTCGAGTTGAACTCGGTAGTCGCCGTGGTCCCAGCGGGTCTGAGTCTCGTTACTGTGGGGATAAATCATGATGGCCCAGATGTTATCATGTCGTCATGACCCGGGCGCGCCGCCAAACCGGGTCGCCTCGAAGGATTCACTCTAATTCCTGTCCCTTTTTTGGCCGTGAGCCGGGATAGACGAAAGCGGATTGCCCGAGCCGGTGCGATTGCCGGAGCCATTGGGGCCGATTGCCGGCGATTGGCAATGATTGGGGCCGATTGGCGATGATTGGCGATGATTGGCGGCGATTGGGGCCGATTGGGGCCGATTGACGCTGTCGTTCCTCACCGGCCTCGAGGTGTGCCGCTAGCCGGCCCTCAGTTTCTCAAGCAAAGCGCTCAACTCGTCGTCAGGTAAACCCTGCACAGAAAAGCCAGTCCGATCGATCATTCCGCCGAAGCGCTTGTGCATCTCATCGACGACGTGAGTCGGACGGCCCACGATTGCGAAGGTGTCAATCATCTCGTCAGTGATGAGTCTGGCCATTTCGTCCGATTCGTGCCGGCGATTCAGTGCGATCAGTTCATCCTGCAGTTCACCCCAACCATGAATCTCGAGCACCGGCCGATAGGCAGTCGTACAACCATAGAACGCAATGCGCCCGCGGATGAACCCCACGGCGCGCTCGATCTCCTCGTCATTCGAGCCCGGGGCGATCATCGGTGCGTAATCGAGCTCGAAATCGTCGAGGGTGCGTCCCCGTTCACCCAAGCCTTCCTCAATCGCGGGTATCGTCACTTCGCGCATGTACTTCTCAGTCGAGAAGGGATGCATAATCATGCCGTCGGCAACCCGGGCCGCAACCTTGGTCATCAGAGGGCCCGTTGCCGAGAGAGCGATACGCGGGCGGGGGCCACGGGTATCCTCGGGCCTGAAGGTGGCTGGCATTAGCGTGTGTTGATAGTACTCGCCGACATAGTGCAAATGCTGGTCGTCATACCAACAATCGAAGATCGCATGCATCGCCTCGATGAACTCTTGCATCTGCCGGGCAGCTTTATGCCAAGGCATGCTGAAACGGCGCTCAATGTGGGGCTTTACCTGTGAGCCGAGTCCCAGCACAAAACGGCCGCCTGAGAACGCGTTGAGATCGTGCGCAAGAATCGCCATGGACATGGGATTGCGGGCAAATGCAACCGCTACAGATGTCACGAGTTCAATGCGGTCGGTATTCGCTGCAGCGAGAGCCAGCGGCATGAATGGATCGTGGTTCAACTCGGCCAGACGGAGTCCGTCGTAGCCCAAGGCCTCAAGGCGGGAAGCCTCCTCCCCGACCTGCCTCATACTTGCAGCGATGCCGGCGTCGACTTTCATTTGTGTCCTCAGACTCGTTCCGTGTCCATAGGGCCGAAATTGCGCTCGGTCACCGACCGCGCCGCCCATACAGACCGCGCCGCCCCAAAAAGCTTCTGCTCAGTGTTCTTTTTCGTTGACATGAACTCTACAGTCAGTTCGAGGGGATTAGCCACCCGATCAGTACCCGTTGAGGCTATTCGTTGGGGACCGTCTCGGCGCCTGAACCGCGAAATTGAGCACACAGGATTGCTTGTCTCCATTTCTAAAACGAGCGGCAGGGCAATCTGAATTGAAAGAGGCTTTCGGGATACTGCGCCGAAAATGTCCCCCGTCGACTCTTTGGCCTGGGACCGTCGTTGCCATGGCGGCCAACGAGGAAAGTCCTGTTGTACGAGGCATACCCTTGTCGCCAGGGAGAGTGTCGGGCACGATGCGCGTGAAGATCGTCCGGGACGATCAAGACTCGGTCTTGGGTTCAGCGAGGAAGCTGTTTTCCCAGAGCGACGAGCCATGCCCGGGCTTCCTTTTCCGTTAAGTTCGCTCGATAGAAGGGCTGCATGAGCGCGGCGATCGCGTTTTTGGGTCGATCGGCTTTACTCCATGTGGAATTTTGTAGGAAGCGCTGTAGGGCGGCCTCGAGACGCTGGAGGATTTCGGTTGACGCACGGAGCGCCTCAGCCTCCTTTTCCCTTTCGGTGGGCAGGTCCCTCCGTGCGGCACGTTCACGGGCAGTGAATAGCTCGGCACCGTAGACGCAGACCGCATGCGCGAGGTTCAGAGAGGATTGTGCGGGAGCCGTTGGCACGCTCGAAACCACGTGGCAGCGCAGCAGTTCGGCGGGGTCGAGGCCGTGGATTTCTCCCCCGAAGAGGAGGGTAGGGGCGCCCCGAGTGACGGCCTCCTCGGCAACTTCACGTGGCGTCATGTGCCGTGTGCCAGGCGGTGGGTTGTTAGTCGTGCCCACGATCCAAGTCGCTGGGGCCAGTGCTTCCGTCAGCCCGAGTGTCGTGGCATTGTCCAGAATATCATCGGCATGCACGGCCATCTGATAGGCGTCGTTCCAGGATCCAATCTTTGAATCGACGAGGGTGAGTCTCTCGAGGCCAAAATTCTTCATGGCACGCGCCACGGAACCGAGGTTGCGCGCCCATCTGGGTCGTAGCAGTACGACCTGCACATCACTCAGAAGATTTTCGCTGTCTTGGGTCATATCGGATTGACTGTCTTTTTGGCGTTGGGCGAGTTCCTGGGTTTGCTTCAGGCCGGAATCGACTCAAACTGAGCCAGCCCCAAAAACCTCTTCGTCAAGATACAACTGGAATGGAATGCCTGGCCAGCCAGATCTGCATGGGTGGATGGACAGCCTGGCAAGGGTTCCGTTTCTCAATGGGGATTCCCGGCCAATCAAGTTTCTTTTTTCGGCCCCAGGGCGATTGCATTGCGGCAAACTTTGCGTCCCGAGAGTACGCAGCCAGGCAGGAATCGCTCTAAACGGGCTATCCCTTCCTGGGTAGAGCGAACTGGACTAGTTCGGCCAGTAGATGTACTCGTCTCCCTCGACGTAAGCGTGACCTCCGTGCTTGTCGACGAGGATTGGGTTTTCGATCACACTGGGCCAGGCCGGCTCGGCTTGCTCTGCGTTGTGGGCATCCAGAAGTCCCTCGAGCTTGGCGACCTGATCTTTTCGGGCGGTTGCAAGATTGGTTTGCTCGGTGGGGTCTGTCTCGAGGTGGAAAAGCCAGCGCTTGTTGCCAGGGCGGTCGGTGCGGATCAGCTTCCAGCCCTCGTGCAAAACGGTTTGCTGATAACCCTCGCGCCAAAATAGGGTTTTGTGCGGTGGGCTCGTGGCTTGCCCGGTGATATAAGGGAGTAAATCGACACCGTCGAGTTTGCGGTCTTGGGGGATTGATGCGCCGCCGGCCCCGGCGATTGTGTGAAATAGGTCGATATGATGAATGGGATCATCGAGCTTGGTCCCGGGTGCAATTTTCGCCGGCCACTTGGCCATGAAGGGAACGTGGGTTCCCCCTTCAAAGTGTGTGAGCTTCCAGCCTCGGTAGGGCTTATTGATATCGGGCAATGCGATGTAGCTGGCGCCACCGTTATCGCTGGTGAAGATAATAAGGGTATTGTCCGTCAACCCGTTATCCTCGAGAGCCGCAGTGATACGGGCAACGCTTCTATCGAGGGAGCGGATCATGCCTGCGTATACCCGAAGATGGTGGTCCTCGATACCGTCGAGCGCGTCATAGTCTTCCTTGGTCGATTGAAGGGGATTGTGAATTCCCCAATGCGCGAGGTAGAGAAAAAAGGGTCGGTTGCGATTGTTCTCGATGACCTTGACAGCTTCTTCGGTGTAGTAGTCGGTGAGGTAGCCTTTTGGCTCGAATGGCTGGCTGTTGTTGAACGTGGCCATGTATCGGGCGTTGGCCCAGACCATACGCGAGATGCCACTTTTTTCGCGCTTTGCGTTGACGACATTGGGGTCGTCCTCGGGTAGATAGAGCATTCCCTTCATGTACAGACTGTCGTCGAAACCTTGGTCTTCGGGTCGCATTCCGCCCCTTGACCCCAGGTGCCACTTGCCTATGTGGGCTGTGTAGTAGCCGGCACGTTTCATGACCTCAGCGATGGTCTCTTCGCTGGGCGGCATGCCGAGGTCGAGCATGTCGGGCAAGTCGGCGAGAGCTTCGTTGTGGATAAAACTAGGCAGCGCGGGTGGGTTGGTCTCTTGCATCCAACGGAGAATCGTGGCGCCCGATTTTGGGAAAGGCGTAAATTCAAACCCGAACCGGGTGGAATATCGTCCGGTCAGGATGGTCGCACGCGAAGGCGCGCAGACCGCGTTTGCCGCGTACCCGTTGTTGAACACGACCCCTTCGTGGGCGAGCGCGTCGATGTTCGGAGTCATGAGGCTGCCGTCTGCCGCTCCGCCGTTATAAAGAGAAAGGTCGTTGAATCCCATGTCGTCGGCCAAGATCAAGATGACATTGGGCGGACGTTCGGCGGGTGGGAGGGTCCGGTTGGCCGGGCCTTGCTGCCACTGAGTGGGTACGTTTTCACGAATGGGGTCCATGAGTGCCATGGCTCTGGGGGCACCCCAGACCAGCAGGTTGATTCGATTTTGCCAACCCGCGTAGGCCATGATCGCGAGGAGCAGGAGTGCAGAGCCAAGCCATTTCATGGGGAGGCCTTTTTAATGGGGAGGGAGGGGTTGATTGTCGAGCCTGTCCGTCAAGATTCGAGTACTCTTATAGTGGCATAGAGTGTGCCACAATGTGCCCGACGGAACAATCTGACGCTGGCCCCTTGGACTCGCAATGCTCAGCCCGTTTGGGCGAGAGAACATCATTCCGGCGGGGTCTTGCCCCGTGCCGAGAGGGACACGCCACTGGAATTGTTTGAAACGGAGAACTACACGGACCCGCTGGCTATTCTTGCGGCTGCATGTCCTTTGAGTCGACCCCCGCGACAATGGTGGGTCTCTTCATGGCGTCGCGCCGGAAGGGTTCGCCCAATTCTTGATTGAGAAGGACCTCGATGAAAGTGGTGACACCGGTCGATTGCTCTTTGCATGCGATCTTGAGTGCTTCGGTCATCTCAGCCTGATTTTGCACGGTCACGCCCTTGAGTCCGCAGGCCTCGGCAACACCGGCGTAGCTTACCTGTGGGTCGAGTTCTGTCCCGACAAAGTTGTCATCGTACCAAAGCGTCGTATTGCGCTTCTCGGCGCCCCACTGGTAATTGCGGAAAATGATCATCGTAATGGCCGGCCAATTGTCTCGGCCGATGGAACTCATTTCGCTCATTGAGATGCCAAACGCGCCGTCTCCCGCAAATCCTATGACCGGTACATCGGGGCAGCCGATTTTTGCACCAATGATCGACGGAAAACCATAACCGCATGGCCCGAACAAGCCCGGTGCTAGATATTTGCGCCCCTCCTCGAAGCTTGGGTACGCGTTTCCGATCGCGCAATTGTTGCCGATGTCGCTGGAAATGATCGCGTTATCAGGCAGGGCTTCCTTGATCGCGCGCCAAGCGTGCCGTGGCGACATTCTGTCGGCGTCACGGACTCGTGCGCGTTCATTCCACGTTGTGCCCGGGTCATCCTCTTCGTGATCCATGACGGCCAAGGTTTTCTGCCAGTCGGCCTTGGTGTCCCGGATCAGCTTCTCGCGCTCGGTTCGGCCGGTTTCGCCTGCGCTCGCTGAGAGTTGCTCGAGGAGCTGTTCGGCGACCAGCTTGGCGCAACCCTCGATGCCGACGCTCACTCGTTTGGTCAGCCCGATGCGGTCAGCATTGATGTCGACTTGGATGATCTTGGCATTGCTAGGCCAATAATCGATGCCGTAGCCCGGGAGGGTGGAGAATGGATTCAGCCGAGTACCCAGCGCGAGTACGACATCGGCCTGGGAGATCAACTCCATTGCCGCTTTTGAGCCGTTGTAGCCGAGGGGGCCGCACGCCAAGGCGTGGCTTCCCGGGAAAGCGTCGTTGTGTTGGTAGTTGCAACAGACTGGAGCGCTCAGCTTTTCGGCCAGTGCCTGGGAGGCGGGGATACCTCCGGCAAGGATGACGCCGGCACCGTTGAGTATGACGGGGAAGCTCGCTTGGGAGAGGAGTACTGCGGCGTCCGCGATCGCCTGGCGTCCGCCCGAGGGTCGCTCGAAACGAACGACTTGGGGCAGGTCAATATCGATCACCTGGGTCCAAAAATCTCGAGGGACGTTAATTTGGGCAGGCGCCGAACCGCGCCACGCCTTGAGGATCACTCGATTGAGCACTTCGGCGATGCGCGAGGGATCCCGCACTTCTTCCTGGTAGCAGACGATGTCGTGGAACATCGCCATCTGCTCGACTTCCTGAAAGCCGCCTTGGCCGATTGTCTTGTTCGCCGCTTGGGGTGTCACCAGCAGCATGGGCGTGTGGTTCCAATAGGCGGTTTTCATCGCCGTAATGAAACCGGTGATTCCGGGACCATTTTGGGCGATCGCCATCCCCATTTTTCCGCTCGCTCGGGTAAATCCGTCACAGATAAGCCCGCCGTTCGTCTCGTGCGCGACGTCCCAGAATGTGATTCCTGCTTTGGGGAAGAGATCGGAAATGGGCATAAAGGCGGAGCCGATGATGCCGAATGAGTGCTCGATGCCATGCATCTGCAAAACCTTGACGAAGGCTTCTTCGGTGGTCATTTTCATGATCGGGATCTCCTGGCGGGGCGACGAATGAGTGCCTAGGTCGTCACCGGGGATGAATTGAATTGCTCGGATTCCGGGGTTCCGCGAAAGGGCGCTGGCAGCCCGTCGCAGGAAAATAGGCGTCCAATACTAGCCGCCTACGGGCCAAAATCCGCACTGAATATCCTTCTGATTGAGCGTCTTCCTGCTCGATCGTTCTAAATTGGAGTTTTGCTTCCCCACGCCACGGATCGTCGTTTTGCTCGAAAGGAAGCGGGCTGGGCCCGCAGCTCCCCCCCGGCACAGAGCAGGGGACGGCTCTGCGGGTTGGTGGGGTGCCCGGGGGTCGGGCCCGATTCTCGCGAAAATACCTTTTTCCTTAAGGAATTCCCCAGCTTGAGTGACGCGATGGGATAAAGGTCTATGCTGCGCGCCTCATGCCACTTCTGACCCTCGAAAATCTCTCAATTTCTTTTGGCCGGGATGCCTTGCTCGAGCGCGCGACTTTTCAAATCGATCCCGGCGAGCGGGTTTGTTTGATTGGGCGCAATGGCTCCGGCAAATCGACCCTGCTCAAGATTGTCGAGGGCGGGGTGGCGCCTGACGCCGGTGATATCTGGCGAAAGCCAGGTCTCTCGGTGGCGCGACTCTCCCAGGATCTCCCCGAAGACCACGAGGCGACCGTGTTTGATGTTGTTGCCACGGGTCTCGCCGACACCGGGCGATTGCTCGCCGAGTTTCATCGTGTCTCCCACGGGATTGCGGACGACGAGTCATTGCTCGGACGAATGGAAGCACTTCAGCACCAGATTGACGCGTGTGATGGTTGGAGCCTGAGCCAACGAGTGGATCAAATCTTGGATCGGCTCGGTCTTTCAGCGGATGCACGTGTCGGGACACTGTCTGGCGGGTGGCAGAGGCGGGTCGCTCTGGCTCGGGCGCTCGTGGGTGATTCCGACCTGCTGCTTCTCGACGAGCCCACAAATCACCTCGATATCGAGTTGGTTCAGTGGCTCGAGGATCAACTGCTGGAATATCGAGGTGGGGTGCTCTTCGTGACCCATGATCGCTCTCTGTTGAGGCGGTTGGCGACGCGGATTGTCGAACTCGATCGAGGAACTCTCACTTCATGGGCTGGGGATTACCCAACCTACTTGGTGAAGAAGGCCGCAGCATTGGAAGAGGAAGCCCGTCACGCTGCCCTCTTCGACAAGAAGCTTGCGAAGGAGGAAGCGTGGATTCGCCAGGGCATCAAAGCCCGCCGAACTCGGAATGAAGGGCGGGCCCGCGCTCTGGTAGCCATGCGTGATGAGCGGGCCAAGCGGCGAGAGGTGGAGGGCAAAGTCCGCCTCTCCCTGGACACAGGTCGGTCCTCTGGCAAGCTCGTCGCTGAGGCCGAACATCTCTCGTATGCCTGGAGCGCCGGCGAATCTCCCCTGGTTTCGGACTTTTCCCTGCGCATTATGCGAGGGGATCGCATCGGCCTCGTGGGGCCGAACGGCGTGGGCAAGACCACGCTGTTGCGCCTCTTGTTGGGCCAACTCACGGCGACCTCAGGGTCTGTTCGTTTGGGCACCAAGCTTGAAGTCGCTTACTACGATCAGCTACGGGCTGCCCTCGAGCTCGAGAAAACGGTGATTGAGAACCTTGCCGGGGGACAAGAGTACGTCGAGGTTCAGGGCGAACGCCGCCATGTCGTGGGCTATCTGCAGGATTTTTTGTTCAGCCCTGATCGGGCTCGAACACCCATGAAGGCACTCTCGGGAGGAGAGCATAATCGGCTGCTCCTGGCGCAACTATTCGCCCAACCCGCGAACCTGCTTGTCCTTGATGAGCCGACCAATGATCTTGATATAGAGACCCTCGAGTTGCTCGAAGAACTGCTCATCGACTATCGCGGAACAATCCTGTTGGTCTCCCATGACCGGGCCTTCCTCGATAATGTGGTGACCTCGACTCTGGTATTCGAGGGCGATGGAAAAATTCAGGAATACGTCGGGGGATACTCCGACTGGTTACGGAGTCGCGCGAAGGTCCAAGCGAATTCTGCGCCATCCCGGCCCAGTGATTCTGGACAAAAAGCGAGACGAAAGCAGCAGCCCCGAAAGCTCGGATTCAAGGAGGCGCGTGAGCTCGAGCAAGCGCCGTCCAAAATCGAACACCTCGAAGTTGAACACGGCAAGCTCGTCGCACGGCTCAGTGAGCCCGACTTCTATAAGAGTGATGCGGCAGAACAGGTCCTATTGCACGCACAAGTCGCCGATATCGCCGGGCAGCTCGAAGCGGCATATGCGCGATGGGACGAACTCGAAGGGCTACGCGCGGGCGGCTAGAGGCGCGCCGCTTGGGGCCCGGATTGCGCGTGGACTTGTACGGGTTCGCGGCAATTGACTGGCAGGGCTACGGGTCAGGATCGTGGGGCAGGTCTACATCGCAGGTCTAGATCGCAGGTTTACATCGCAGGTCTACTGAAATAGATGAATTGGAGCTTGATCAGTGAGCGACTATCCCGAAAAAACATGCTCGATTGACCGTTTGGTACGGCACGCAATGCTTGTTCGCTCTGCGTTGAAGGGAGAGAAGATCGAACAACGTCGGAACGGCGTGTACGGTTATCCGGGTGAATTGTTCGAACTAAACGGAGAGCGCTTTGAAATTACGTCGCTGACTCACGACCGCTTGGGTGACATGGGCGAAGTAGAGGCACGCAATGAAGGCTTTGAGGATTTTGATGCCTACAAGTCGCTGATTGTCAGGATGCACAAAGGCATGGAGTGGGACCCCGAGCATCTGGTTTGGGTCCAAAGATTTCAGCTTGTCTCTGCCGAGTAGTGCAGCCCTAGCAATGCCCCACTCATAGTCGTCTCACGAGCAGTAGTTCCCCGGGTGAAGGGGGTCACCGGGCCCACCTCTTCGAGCAGGCTCATGTCCGGCAGGTCGTCATGTCTGGGTGGAGTGGCCTGGCGGAATTTGGGTCCTTCGCGCTGGCAGAAGCCCACGCTGGAAGCGGCTGATGGAAGCCCATACTGGAAGCCCATGCTAGAAGTCAAAGGGGGAAGCCGAGGGTCGATGTCCAAGTGAACAGGCGACAAGAAACTACGTGTCGGGGCCGAGTCGACTACGGGCGCCGAGGCTGCCCGTAGATGCCTGCCCTGGCGGCTGACGAAGGCGACGGCTTTCGTTTGCCATGTGCTCGATGAGCGCGTCCACATCCGATTTCCCAAGGCGGAGGTTCGGCATCGCGATTTCACGGAAGCGAATAAAGAGTTCAGTCGCAATCGGATCGCCTTCTTCGAGCATCTTGTCGGGTTCCGCAATCCAGCGCGCTAGCCAAGGGCGCTCGCGGCGTTCGGTCACGCCGAGGAGATCGGGTCCCAATCGGGTCTCGCCTCCGCCAAGTGTGTGGCACGAATCACAGCGCGTTCGAAAAAGATATTCGCCTCGGGTGTACTCGGGTGCCTTGGGCACGTTGCGATAGCTCTTGGCAGCACTTCGGGCAATCTGGCCATCAAATAGCTCATACCCGATAAGATTTGCGAGGGATTTCGGGTTGTCGAAGGGCGATCGCTTGATCCACTTGCCGGTTCGGTCATTGCCTACAATGAAGGTCACGTTGTGATTGCGGTCCTCATCTTGGATTTCTTCCATGTAGAGACCAAGGCGCTTGCGCAAGTGAATGATCTCGTCCTCGTTTCCGGTCAAAAATGTCCAACCCGGACCGATGCCGAATCTTTCTCGATACTCAGAAAGAACTTCAGGCGTGTCGTGGTCTGGATCAATGCTGATGGAATACATCGAGATGTCATCGCCGACGCGATCGCCCAGTTCCTCGTATACTTGCTTCAACTTCGCGGTTTCGGCTGGGCATGAATCCGTGCAGTTGGTAAAGATAAAACTGATCGCGACCACTTTCCCTGCCACTAGGTCGTCATAAAAACGGACCGACTCTCCCCGGTGAGTGATAAGTGGAGTGTTTGGGAAGTAGGCTGCGCCCATTCCCTGGGCAGAAGCTTGCACAGCCCAACAAGCCCCGATCAGACAAAGGGCGGAAAGGGTCGTCAAAAGGCAGCGGGCGAATCGGTCCATTGGCCGACACCGGTGTGGCTCCTGGAGAGTGTCGTGGTGGCCAGCTCTCCGGGCCAGCCCCATCATGACTGCGGGCTGTCCGGCTTGTCATGACTGGCCCCCCGGCGCCCGCCTCGTCGCCGCCCGCGTCGCTTCTTGCGTTCGGGCTCGACAGCCTGTTCCGTGATCGTCGATTCGTCGGTGGGGCCTGAGGCTGGGGAAGCTTCCGGATCTTGGCCGCTACTCGGGGGGAGAATTTGAGATGTGTCAGTGGGGACTCCGTCATCCAAGCACTCTTCGTCGAATCCGGTATTGCAGAGGTAGGTCTTCAGATCTCGAGAACTCAGGAACTTCTCTTTCTCCTTCCAATCACCGACCAGCTCTTCAGATCGGTCGTATCCATCCTCCTGGGTCCGGGCACTGGGTAGGCTGAAACTCTCGGTATAGGTGCAGCCGTTCCATTGGGGTTCGGGTGTCAGGAAGGGTTTGAGCTGGCCGGGACTTTCGATGTCCCAACGCAGGAGCATGGAGTGGTCTTCGTGGGTGGTGTTGTGACAATGCTCCATAAAGGCCCCTCCGAATTCGCGGAAACGCAAGGCGACCACTACTTCACCTCCGCTGTCATCCATGCGGCCTACTCGGTAGATATCCTTCCGGCTCCATTTTTCCCAGTCCGGGGGAACTCGGCCATCGCGCTCCAGAATTTGGCCCTCTTCGAAGTGGATGTGGACATTGTGGCTCCAGCCTCCTCCCCCGTTCACGATGTGCCAAATTTCGAGATCCCCGAGTTGAGGGGCTGCATCGACGCGGTGAATGTTCGCGGTCAACTTCTCGCCACGATCCGTCTTGATGCCCCAAGGATTTTCGATGTGCACGGGAATTCCCTCTTCTTCGCTCACGTTCACTGATTCGCCGTTGGTCTCATAGCCGAAATCCCCGGGAGCCTTGGACGTCTCTCCGGGCGCTTCGCTGTTGGTTCCCTGGGCCTGGGTGATGGTGATTGGCGTTTGGTCTGTCCCGGCACCGTTGCCAAAGATGAATGTTCGGTGATGTGCGTTAGCGATTTCCTCGGCTCGAATCAGTGGCATGGGGATCATTCGGAGCGGGCTGCCGCTGGGTCCGTTGGCATTTCCCTCGATGTAGAGCCCTGGGTCCATACTTCGATCTTGCTGGCTCGCAACCGCTCCGTCGCCGACTTGGCAACTGGGGGCGGGGCTACCATCGGGCTTGGTGCAGGGGTGGATACGCATTTCGAAGAACTTGCCCACCACCGTGTCACATGCGTCCTTGCCGTCGTGCCCTGCATAATCACCCGAAAGTACCTCCTCCAGGGGAATTGACTGATGGGGACGCTTGCCGTTCTTGTGTTCAAGAAGGTTCACCATGTAAAGCTTGTCGCCAGGCTCTATGCCGGCTGAATTCTTTTCGCTGAAGTCCACGATGATATCCCAGCGCTCTGCGATCGACATGGTAGGCAGAATGCCATTGTGCTCCTGAAGGTCGTCATCCGCGTCAAGGTCCTTTTTCCCGTCGAACGCCACCGCGTATTCCATGATATTTCCATCGTTGGCCACAACGTGGAAGGGAATCCGGTCATACGAAATCCCGGGCGATTCACCGGGGAACTCGCCAGGTGTATCCCCTGCGGCATGGTCGCGCCGCACGACGACGGCGATTCGCAGGTAGCGTGCGACGTGGGCATTGAGCATACGGAATCGATAGCTCCGGGCCCGGACATCGAAGTAGGGATCCCAGAGCCAGTTCACTGTCATCCGGTCTCCCAGAAACCCGTCTGTGTTGAATCTATTGAACCAGAGTTGGCCCTGGATCAAGCCTTCCACAGGTGCTTCGCCTGTCGGGTTTCCTGGTGCCAGAGTTCCCGCGTAGGCCCGAGTGTCCTGACCCCATGCTTTTCCAGCTAATTCCAAGTTGATGTCGTAGTCGCGGTTTCCCCATTTGAGGGAGGATCCGCTAGGAAAGCAGAGGTTGACGTTCGCCTCGGGGTTTTCGTGATGACATTTCCAGCCCTCGCGTCCTGGATCAACGCCGCTGTATAAGTTCATCAGCGCGGCGTTTCCCTTGTAGGTATTCTCGGCGGTAAAATCGAGCATGTGGTCGTGGAACCAAAGGGAGCTGAGGGTTTCCCTCCAGTCGCCGGGTATTTGGATCAGCCCGCTGGCGTCACATTTTTCCAAGGCAGATCGCCAGCCGCATGCGTCCTCGTCTGCGTAGTTTAAAGTTTTGGGGTTCAGGCTGGAATTTTCGGCCAGTTTTTCCGCGTAGCTGCAGGCCTCACCGGTTGAGTCCATGAGAGGCGAGGGGTAGCTCACTCGGATTTCCTCGCCGGTGCTTTCATCACAAGGCGTCGAGGCCCGCCTTTCCAGAGCCTTTCCGTTGTTTACCGGGTTTCCCTCCAGGGGGTCGTGCCCCGCGAGAATGTTCGGCCAATGATAGTCGTAGTACTGGCCCGGCAGAAAAAACGCTTGAGCGAAACCATCGCTTTCCGCGGGGTTGTGTCCGTTGTGGTGATGCGTCGTGATGAAGTGATTTCCGAAACCGCGGTTCGCCTCGAACTTGATGGGGAGTGCATTGTGGTGCCGAAATAGAATGCCTTCCATGTAACGCCCTAGGATGAGCTTCGGGGGGAAGGTCCCATCGAAGGTGAAGAGTGCTTGGTGATCTTGCTCGGGGAAGAGGGGATGAAACCGCCCGCGAATGCCCTCGGCTGTCCCATCGAAAGTACCCCGGCATGTTTTAGTGCTGGCTTGCCACGTGCACATTTTGTCTAGGCCGTCACGAATTTCTTCATTCGTGACACTGCGGCAGGACGCCTCGTTTTCGGAATCGCTGGCGGTCTTTAGAGTGGAGGCTTGGCATGCGCTGGCTTTGATGCCATGAACGGTGTTGTGATCAAGGCCACCTGGGGCCCATTCGCCCATGGCGTAGCCGTGTAATTGTGAATTGTTTCGAGCGCCAACATTTGGGCGTATTCCGGCCTGTGCGGTCTGGCTGTACACGCGGGGGAAGAATTCTTGCCATCGCTGATGGGCAAATTGGGGTCCCGGGGGCCGGCCTTCGGCACTCGTGGCATGCGTATTTGAGGGAACAAGTGGCTCAAGCGCACCGGTGTGTTCTTCCTCGATGGCTCTCTGCCACGGGTTGGAGTTCGCCGTATTGGACTCGAGGGTGGGGAAAGGGTAGAGGGGGTAGCCCATGGCTTCGTCGAGCAAGTGATGGTCGGGGGACGCGTGGGCGTTGTAGGTGCCACCCTTGGAGGGGCCTCCAGCTTTTTTGGGTTCCGGGAATGGAGCGCAGAACCCTTCCATCTCAGAGTTGTAGTCCTGCTGGCACTTGGCATACGATTCATCTATTCCCAGGGGCTTAGTGCCGAACTCTTCGGCCCGAAGCATTTTCTGGCTAAATGACTGGGCGTCGAAGAGAGGGCTTGGGTCACCCTCCGAGGGCACTTTACAGCCGCCCCCATTTCCGAGTCCGCCCCGGAGACCTGCTGTCAGCGCGGGGTCCGATGAGTCAATGTGGGGCTTGACCTGCCGAGTCGGCGTCCCCACGGTGGAAGCGTGGGCTGGGCCGAGTACTGTCGCGGTAAGCACTGCGGTGCTCAGTACGGTCGCGGTTAGCACTGCGGTTCTCAGCACTCTCGCAGTAAGCATTGTGGTAGTGAGGAGGGTCGCGGCAAGCATCTGGGGACGTTTTTCTTTGACTTTCGGGCTCCGCGCTCGGGCTCCGCGCTCGGGCTCCGCGCTCGGGTTCCGCGCGGCTGTAGTAATAACTGCGCGGGCTGCTTCCCAGGAAGCCAGTTTCGGAAGAGTTGCGCAAGCCCTTTTTGTTCAAAGTTCTCCACGGGCATGCGCCTAATGTGAAAGTTTGGATCGTCTTATGAAAGGGTGCGAAGAATTCTGTGGGTTTGAGTCGAGTAATTGCCTCATCGTGAAAAGATGATGCTTTCAAACATGTGTCATGAACCTCGTATGGAATTACTAGGGGAATTCTTAACCTTCGCTGACCCGTTGTAGAGACGACCTCCTTAGGTGCACAACAGTCTCGTACGGTTTTCCTGAGTGCCGCGCTTTCACTGCCGAGTGCCTGGAGTTATGGAGTGGCGAGCAGCAAACTGGCCGAAGCCAGGTGGAGTTCAGCCTGAGGCGAAAAAGGCTGAGAAACAGGTCTCTGGACGCAGTAGTCCGGCGTGAGCGTCCCGCTCCATCCTGAGGGGAGGAGCGACTCGTTCAATCTTTTGGCGAGGCTTCGGGCGTTCCCGGCGATTCAACCGGGCGAAAACGCCTTGAGGCCCGTCGCCCCCAGAAGAATCAGCGCCATACAGCCAATCTTGGCAAGGCCGAAGGCCTCGCCCTGAAGCCAGTAGGCGACAATCGCGACGCCGACGGCCCCGAGCCCGGTCCATATTGAATAGGCGAGGGCAGTCGGAAGAATCTTGATCGCCTGGGAAAGAAAAAAGATATTGGCGAGGCAGAGGACCAAATTGACAAGGCTGGGACCGGGCCGTGTATAGCCTTCGGTCCACTTGAGGGTAGAGGCCCATGCAATCTCCAGCGCAATGGCAACAAGAAGGTAGCTCCAGCCCATTTTTTCTCGACCTCTTTTGGGGATGCGGACAATCGTGTTCGCCCGATTGGTCGAAAACTACCCCATCATGGAGTCGCCATGCTTGGGAAATGGTACTGGGTTTGTCGCGGGAGAAGATTGGGTTGGGGCCCGTGAAGCCTTTGCTGCAGAGCTAAAGGCAGAATTCAGGATTTGCTTTCGACCCGAGGATCACGGGTCGTTGAACACTGCACCCTGCGGGTTACAGAGCACCCTGCTAGCCTCGATTTCGATGGCTAAAGTGTATTACGGATGGCGGATCGTGGCCGTTGCGTTTGTCGCACAGGCAATCACAATTGGCCTCACACTGATCCCCTTTAGCTTGTTCATTACGCCCCTGGTGGATGAGTTTGGTCTGCCCGTTGCTCAGATACAGATCGGGATGGGTCTCTTCACTCTTGTGATGATGGGCGCCGGCGCCGGTGTGGGCGTCCTCTTGGACCGCTTCTCTATTCGCGTGATCATGTCGGCTGGGGCATGCCTAATAGCTCTTTCCTTCCTGCTGATGTCGGTGGCACTTCAGCCGTGGCAACTGGGAGCATTGTTTGGTGTTGGGGCGGGTACGGGTGTCGCTATGGCTGGACCACTGGCTGCGACGACTGTGATTGCTCGGTGGTTTGATGAGCGGAGGGGGCTGGCGATGGGACTGGCCTCGATGGGCCCACCCTTCGGCGGGCTTGTACTGACCCCCGCCGCGGGCTGGCTGCTCGGAGAAATGGGCTGGCGAGTGGTAATGCAGGTTTTTGCATGCTGCGCATTGGCCCTGGGGCCGCTCTGCTTTTTAGTCATTCGCAATTCCCCAGCAGATGTCGGTCAGGCGACGGATGGACGGCCGATCGGCGCTGTGCCTAAGAACTCTGGGGTGAGTTCGAAAGAATGGTCAGCCCCCGAAATTCTCCGTAGCCGCAATTTTTGGGCGCTTGCTTTGGGTGTGGGGATCGTCTTTGGCCTTGGCGGCGGCTGGAATGCAAACGTGGCGCGATTTGGTGAGGAGCTTGGCTACAGCGGCCAGGCGATGTCGACTCTAATCGGAATCGCGGCAGGCCTGGGAATTCCGAGCACTCTGCTCTTGGGAAGGCTGGCGGACGGGTTTGCGCCACGTTTTCTGCTCTGGTGCTGTATGGCTGGAAACGTGTTGGCGTTCCTTATTCTATGGACACTTCCGCCTTTTTCTCTGCTTGTGACTGCTCTCTTCATTTTCGGCTTCGCAGGAGGGGGGTTTTTACCGGTGTATGCCACGTTTATTGGTCGGCTTTTTGGTCCGGCTTCATTCGGAAGGGTCATGGGGCTGGGAGGCATTGTCATGCTGCCCTTTGGTGGTTTCTCGCCAGTTCTGATCGGTGCGATGCGTGATGATTCTGGCAGTTATAAGGGCGCGCTTCTTTTGCTGGCGATTGCGACGGTGCTGGGCGGCTCTTTCCTGGCATGGATCAGGGCACCGAGATCGGTTTCACTCCAGGCCGGGGAGGCTGTGGAGTCTTGACCGCAGTGTGTTGATCATTGACCGCACACTATTGACCGCGCCGTATTGACCGCACCGTATTGATCTCACAATGCCGATCGGACAATGGAATACGCTTCTGAGGAATGGATTCCTGGCAATGGGCACTCTGTAGCGTGGGACTTTCTCTTTTTGTATTTTTCATTTTCTTGAGTGAGGCATAGTCGCCCCTATAGGTCTGGGCATGCTGTGGGTGATCTGAGAGTCTGGAGGTGATGTTGATGCTAACTAGAGTGTTAATCGGAGCGGCCTTTTTTCTTGTCGGTTGTTCTTCCGGGGACTCTGAGCTTCGAGGTTTGAATGTGCGTCGGGCCGTGGAGATAGAGGGCGCGGGCTACGAGCCGAGCCCAAGCTGTATTCGGAAGGGATCGGTTTCGATGCCGGAACTGGACCTCTCTCCCTTGGGGTCAGCCACGGGTGGCGCTGAGGTAGATTTCATTCACGAATTGAGCGGCAAGGCTCTTCGAATGGGCGGGAACCTTGTCGTTCCGGCCGCTGGGGTCAGCGCGAAAACGTCCGCCTCGTCGGGGAACGCTTTTTCGGGCGATGTCTACCACTGTCCTAGATAACAATGTGAGCAGAACTCCAGCGATGATACGGGTCGGATGTCCAGATCGATCTATTAAACCGAAGATTCGCATTCGCCTGTTTGAGTTCGCATGTATCGCGGTTGTGCATGTATCGCGGTTATGAGTGGTCGGTTGGGTTCTGCGACGCCCTCCTCATCGAGCCCTTCCTCACTCTGCCCTTCGCCCCCTTCTTTGACTCTCTCTTCTTTGATCTCCTCTTCGCCCCTCCCTTTGCGTCCCCTTTCGCCTGTCCCTGTCGCGAATGCCGACGCGCTGGGCGCGGCGCTCGCCGGCTTTGAAGCAGCCATTGCGTCCGTCGAAGAGTTCATTAGAGCATCGGCTTTTTTTCAGGACTCCCAGGAGCAGGTCGGTGGCTACCGACATATGCTGCGATCCCTCGCCAAGAGCCGGGCCGTGGCTCGTGTGATCCGTGAAGGAAGAGAGTACCCAAGCCGCACACGGCCCCAGCCGCTCATGATCGCCTGGCGAACGGAGTCATGGATTCATTTCCTTCCATTGGGGCTGCGTCCTCGACGCCCGAGATGGCCTGAAACTCGGGGGGAAATGGGCCGACGGGCCTCGTACTTACCTTGGCCTGGCGACTCGGGCATTTCCGAACTTCTTTGTCGTCACCGGGCCAGGGAGTTCCTCGGTGCTTTCTGACATGGTCCAGTCCATCGAACAGCACGTGGAGTGGATTGCTGACTGCACGGGTTACATGGAAGAAAAGGGGTTTGAGGTGATTGAACCCAATGCTGAAGCCGAGGAGGGCTGGGTGGCCCTGGTGAATGAGATTGCCGACCAGACTATTTTTCCGGACTGTAATTCGTGGTATCTCGGCGCCAATATTCCCGGTAAGTCCCGGGTTTTCATGCCATTCGTGGGTTTCTCAGATTGCGTGGCTATTTGCGAGGCGCGGACGGCGAATGGCTACGAGGGGTTTGGCTTCGCTTAGTTGCAGTGAAGCGGGCACGCACCCAAGTGCGAGGCCCTTTACCCGAGTCGCGGCATTCAATGTCTGTGTCTGGCTCCGCGAGGAACTGGTCGCTAAAGGGCAGGCTTTTAAGTCTATTTCGCGGCAGTTGGGCATAAAGGAGTTTAGTCTGAAGGCAATCGGGCCCCTAAGGCGCGGGAGTCGGGTATAGCCTTGCCCGCCACGTTTTCAACGACGAGCACCTGGGCCCTTAAAAACGCCCTTAAAAACCCTAGGCCCTTAAAACCCAAGACTCTTAAAACTCGGATGGGGTCAGAATCTCGCGAATATCGTATAATGGGCGCATCTTCAGCAGGGAGCAAGGGAACGTCGGTATGAAAGCAATCGACAGTTTGTTTCGGCAAACTAAGAATATCGAATCGAGTCCAGCGCTCCGCAGGGTGATGATCGCGGTCTCCTTCGGAGTGTCCATTCTGACCTGCCAATATTTTATTTTGCTAGGATTGGAATCCGGTACAGCTAGCTACTGGTACGTCACCTTATGCTTTCCCATTTTTCCAATCCTCGCGGGCATCCGGGGCTTGAAGACCGCTTCGACGTTGGATGGGCGCGAGCGGACAGCGTGGATCTTCATTGCACTGGGCTGCGGCTGTATGGCCCTCGCGGATGGGTTCTGGGGTTATCTCGAATTTGTCAACCCATCTGCGAGTCCCATGACAGAATGGGCTACGACTGGTTACGTGTTCTCGCCGCTCTGTTTTTTGGTAGGCATGCTTTTTTACGAAGATCAGTCGCATGTTCCAGGAGCCCAACTGGTTAGACTGGGGAACCTCGGAATCGTTTTTTCGTCTGTCGCGTTCGCCTATCTCCTGGTCGTCTACCAATTGCTTCGGTGGGGGGAGACCGACGTTGCCTTGATCAAGACTTTTCAAGGCGCAATTATCATGGCCGCGACAGTTGTTGGCCTGGTATTGCTCGTACTCCACTCCAAGGGAAAGAAGCGGGCGATCATGTCGCTTCTCGTCGCTGGGATGTTCTGCGTGATCGCCGAGTACTTCGGTTTTATATATGCGCTCATCAATGACTCTTCCGCTTGGACGAATGCCTATTCTGCGCTTTACCTCGTGGCTTCGGCGTTGTGGTTTGCTGCTGCGTCGGAGCAGGAGTATCGGCCGGCCGAAATTCAGGAACCGCATGAGTTGGATGAGAGAGTGCAACATGCAAAACAGTCGGAGACACTTCTTCCCGCATTCGCCGTAGCCTCTGTCTTTGCAGTGGCGCTATTTTACGGGGGCGACCTTAGCCAGGAGATACTTCCGTACTTGGCCTCGACGCTATGTGTCCTGGTGGCGTCCCTGGGTATTCGGAATTGGTGGGCCCAGCGCGTCGAAGCTCGACTCGCCCAGAAGCTACGGGATCAGGCGACTGATCTGATCAAAGCCAAAGAGACTGCCGAAGCTTCGGATATCGCCAAATCCCGGTTTTTGTCCTGGGTGAGTCATGAGACACGCACTCCGCTGAGCGGGGTTTTAGGTTTCTCCGAACTACTCGAGAATCGACACTACGGGGAACTCAACGAAGAGCAGGCTGGCTTTGTCCAGAGCATTCGTGAGTCAGGGAATCACCTGCTTGAACTTATCGACGACCTGCTTGATGTGACGAAGATCACAATGGGCTCGGTCAACCTGACCCTGGAGAATGTTTCGCCTGGGGATGTAGTCCTTGAAGTTGTGCAGAATGTGGAGTCTGGAAGCCGCGGGGAAAGAGTTGCGATTATAAACGAGGTGGGTCCGGACTGCCCGATGCTGCGCGTCGAGCGCCGCCGCTTGCGTCAGTGCCTCTATAATCTTTTGTCGAATGCAGTGAAGTTCACTTCGCCGGGCCGGGCGGTGGGAATTCGGAGCCGCCTTGATCGGGAGGGATGGCTGTGTCTGGAAGTATGGGATCAGGGAATCGGGATCGAGGAGAAAGATCTGGGGCGTGTTTTCGATGATTTCTACCAGGTGGACAGTAAGCGCGATGAAGCCCTGGGAGGCAGTGGAATTGGTCTGGCGGTGACGCGGCGCTTGGCTCAACTCCATGGGGGCGAAGTACGCGCTCAGAGCGAGGTGGGCCGTGGGAGTACCTTTCAGTTGGTAATGCCGATTGCCGATCCTCAATTGCAGGTAGAAACGATTCCAGGGGTCGCTCGGCCCCTGGGCGAGGAAGCGGCGGAATATTCTGCTGAGGGCGAACTTCGACTGATGGTTGTTGATGACGAACCCGCGAACTTGGCCGTGATTAAGGGACTGCTCGAAGTCCGAGGAATTGAGCCAATCATGGCAACGGGTGGCTACGAGGCGGTTACTCTGGGAAATAGGGAGCGTCCCTACTTGGTGCTCATGGATATTCACATGCCAGATTGTGACGGGTTTGAGGCTCTCGCCCAAATTCGAAAAAATAAAACTCTGGCTGGGGTTTCCGTAGTGGCAATGACCGCAAGTGCGAGCGAATCAGATCGGGCCCGGTACGTCGAGGCTGGGTTCGATGGATTTCTCGCCAAGCCCATTAACTCGGCAAAGTTGGATGACCTACTCAATGATCTTGCGCCCGGTGCGAAGAATGAGCCTTGAGTAGGGGCTTCCCATGATAGTGCGCGGTGGGCCGTCCGGTCTAAAACAAGGAGCCGGGCTCTCGCGAGCCGCCTAGTGATTCCACCAAGCCAGATCGGAGAACGACCTCATATCAATCTCGTGAGTCCAGGCGGAGCGGTGTTGTTGGGCGAGATGAAAATATGTTTCAGCCATCTTGGCGGGAAGCATCAGGCCGTCATGTTCGAGACCTCGGCTTTCTCGGAGTTTCTGAAACTTTTCTGGCCCGAGCATCTTTCCCAGCGTATCGGGCGCGTCTACGGCGCCATCAACGATGATATGAGCCACGTGGACTCCTTTGGGTGCAAATTCGGCATTGAGCGTCTGGCAAAGCATTCGACGCCCTCCCATCGCCGCTGCATGAGAGTGCTGGCCCCGATTTCCGCGCACGGCGGCAGTGGCCGAAGTGACCAAGAGGGTGCCCTTGCCCCTCTCCTCCATTAGCGGGCAAACCGAAGAGGCGACCCGGAAGAGCCCAAATGTCGCGAGACGCCAGCCCATCTCGAAAGCTTTTGGGCTGGTTTCCTTGAGCGACCGATCACCAATCTGGGCGCCGAGATTGAAGAGTACGACCTCAATAGGGCCGATATCTGCCTCGACGGTGGCCACACAATCCTCGATTGAGCCCGGCTCAATTGCGTTGAGAAGGAAGCCCGAGGCCGAGGCGCCGCTTTGTTCGATCTCTTGAACCATTGTGTCCAGACCCTCTTTGTTACTGCGGCGGCAAAGAACGGTGTGGTAACCCGCCTGGGCGAAGCGTTTCCCCACATTTCCGCCAATGCCTGCGCCGGCGCCTATAATTAAACAAACGGGTTTCATTGCACTCTTACTCCTGCCTAGTCCGGCGTAGTCCTGCGCTCGGGGAAGGGTGGTTGGATCGCCCGGGGAGGGAAAGTTGCTCCATTGGTTGGGGTTCGCCAGAGGCCAGAGGTTGGGGTTCGCCAGATTCCCATGGGCCTAAAGCTCGGCGGAGGGGACGGATCTCGTGCCTCGGTTTGTCGGGCGATTTATCGACGTCGCTAAAATAACCGATTGCCAGGAGCACGCAAAAGCAGAAATCGGCCGAGTGCGAACGAAGAGGTGGCGCCACGAGCGATCAGGTTCGAGAACGATTGAGGCCAGGGCGGCACGTTGATGGAGGGCTCCGATTGTTCATTCTGCATGGGGGAGTGACAGCCGCCGCCCGAGAGCCTTACCGTGCGGAGGTTGTCGTGCCACATACCCGATATGTCACTCTGGTAGTCTCGGTTGAAAAGAGCGGGCGGGCGCACACCGGAATTTCAATCTTTCAGGGACGGCTGGAAAGTCGTCGCGCAGCCCGAAGTCGATTGGGACAAGTCTTCTTTCGGGAACAGAAGAGTCGGTTGGAGCGCGATTCCTATTTTCGGTTTGACTCCAGGCTTGCGTTTTTGCGCCCGAGGTATTGATTGAGCTGGGCGTCATAACGGCTCGTGGCTGCGGGGTTTTGACTGCGAACATAGGGATCCCAGCGCGCAGGCTCAGC
>Ga0310120_10000838_pt1 | contig 23671 bp, 19 predicted proteins | sample CB27_AW_983_MG_FD_203506 | JGI IMG/M metagenome (GOLD analysis project Ga0310120, IMG submission 203506) | Marine microbial communities from Western Arctic Ocean, Canada - CB27_AW_983 | ecosystem: Environmental > Aquatic > Marine > Oceanic | place: Canada: Western Arctic Ocean | collected...
AGTCACTATGGAAACACTTGGATCAAGTAATAGATTTCTTTCCAACAACATAGGGACAGGATCCCGCTCCCTCACGGTCACGGCTCTGCAGGCGCGGTGGAGCAACAGCGAGGCGAGATCTTAGCCCTTCCAATCCCCAAGGGCTTTTGCGACACCCCCTTTAGGGCCGGATAGCGATCACGACGTGATCAGGGATCCTGCGCTCTTCGCCGAACGACTTCACGAATTCTGGGGTGCTTAAGATGAAGGTTCCAGTTTCAGACATTAGACCTGTTCGCGGGGCTTCGAGTCATTCTGGTGAAAGGATTCAAGACGCCGGCACAGATACGCCCGGCACACTCGGTCCCGTCCATCTGACCAGACTTCTGTCGACTTCGCTGATTAGGCTACACCCGCTGATGGCGAGTGCACGATCCAATTCGTCGCGTAACATCTCAATCGCGTGGCTGACGCCGGACTCTCCCGCTGCTGCCAATGCCCAGACATAAGGACGACCAACCATGACAGCCTTGGCTCCCAGAGCCAGGGCCTTCACGACATCTGATCCTCGCCGGATTCCTCCATCGATGAAGACCTCCAATTGGTTGTCGACTACCTCCACGATCTCCTCCAGGACTTCTACAGTTGCGGGTGAGCCATCCAGTTGTCGGCCTCCGTGGTTGGAGACGACAATCCCTGCCACTTCGTGTTCCACGGCTCGGAATGCGTCATCTGGCCTGAGAATACCCTTCAGGAGCAGCGGCATCCGAGTGATCGACTTGAGCCAATCGACTGTCTCCCAGGTCAGCGCCGCCCCCATTTGTTCGATTGCAAAGGACTGGAGTTCGTGGTTACTAAGATCCTCGGAAAGTTGATCGAATCCTATGTTGACCAGTACCTGATGCAGGAGCCGACGGTCGGAGACAAATTGGCTTCTCAGGTTTCGATCTCTCTTTCCCGAAATCGGCGAGTCGACGGTAAGACAGAGGGCCTTGTAGCCCTCCGTTTCTGCCCGCTGGACCAGGGCTCGAGTGACCTCCTTGTCCCGGAGCGGGTAGAGCTGGAACCAACGTGTTCCACTACCAGTGGCAGCGACCTGCTCGACGGAATAGCTGGGTCCACTGCTGAGGGTATAGATGATGCCGGCAGCAGCGGCCGCCCTGGCCACGGCCCTTTCGGCCTCAGCATGAAAGAAGCCGAGGCAGCCGACCGGCGCCAGAATGATCGGAAGGGAAGACGACTCGCCCAGGAGGGTGGTGGAGAGATCTCGTTGGGTCACGTCGCGTAGGACCCTGGGGAGCAGCAGCATCTGCTGGAACGCGACTACATTGCGCCGTAGGGTGAGCTCATCGCAGGCACCGCCGGAGAGAAAATCGAATTCGGGCTGCGGCAACGCATCCCTGGCCAACGCTTCATACTCAGAGACGTTGACGGCACGGCTGGCTTGCTTCTCTGACATTAACGGTCTCCTCTTGGTCGCGGCCGTTGCTCTTCACCCAACCGGGGCAAGAGAGCCTCTAGCAACCTCCCCAGAACTCCCTGAACCCGAGCTGTCGTCTTCAGGACCTCGTCATGAGAGAGAGGCCCGTCGCCGAGGCCGGCTGCAAGGTTGCTGATGCAGGAGATTCCCAGCACTTCCATACCCATGTGGCGGGCCACGATGGCCTCCGGTACGGTGGACATGCCTACCGAGCTGGCACCCAAGGTTCGCAGCCTCCTCACTTCAGACGGTGTCTCATAGGAGGGTCCCAGACAGCCTGCGTACACGCCCTCCGGCAGGTTGAGATCGAAGTTTCGAGCCACTTCCTTTGACAGGACTTGCAGGCGTTCAGAGTAGACCTCGGTCATGTCGGGGAATCGTGGTCCCAGGGAGTCCAGGTTTGCTCCCCTCAGGGGGTTATCTCCCATGAGATTAAGGTGGTCGGAAATCAGCATCAAGGTCCCTGGGGTGAGGCCCGGGTTCAGTCCGCCAGCCGCACTGGTCAGGATGAGAGTCCGGACGCCTAGCCGCCCCAGAACACGAACCGGAAAGACCACCTCCGAAAGCTCCAGACCCTCGTAGAGGTGCGACCTTCCTTTCAGGATCAGAGTATGTGGTCGACCCGAGGAGTCTTGTTTCAAACCGATAATTTCACCGCTATGGCCCTCGACTCCGCTGACGGGAAAATGAGCCAGCTCCCGATAGGGAATCCGAGTTGATGCAGCAAACGACTTGGCACAGTCCCCCAGGCCGGAACCCAGGATTATCGCCACAGAGGGTTGTACGCCGAAGCGTTGCAGGATTTGGGAGGCAGTCTCGTCCAGCTGCTGCAGCAGAGATCCGGGTGCATTTTCCCTCACTTGCCACACCGCAGGACTCTGTCGATCATCGGGGCTCGGCGCCGGCTGACGGTAAACTCGAGTCCGTTGGCCAGGGTCAGCAGCCAGCGACCACTGCCCAGACTACGCATTTTCCGAATCTTGTCCGTGTTGAGCAGAACGCCGCGATGGACGCGCCGAAACGGGGAGTCGCTGAGTCGCTGCTCTAGAGTCCTCAGGTTCTGGGTGGCCCTGTACTTCCTCTTCTCTGCATGAGCCCAGACAATCTCTCCTTCCGCCTGAAAGGCGAAGATCTCATCCAGGTTGAGCAAGTAGTAGTCTTGTCCGCGACGAACCACAGTCTTGGAGGATCCGATGGAGGGCTCGGGGCCAAGAGCGTGAAGAGTCGCTGCTACCCGTTGCGCTCCTCCGAGGGGACGTCGTCTTGGCTCGCGGGTCCGCTCCAGGGCAGTGTGCAGACGCTTCTCCGCGATCGGTTTCAGCAGATAGGCGATGGCGCCGATTTCGAATGCCTGGATTGCGTGCTCGCTGTAGGCTGTGACGAAGATGATGGAGGGGAGTGGGCCCCCGAGTCTTCGAACCACCTCGAAACCATCCATTACCGGCATCTGAACGTCTAGCAACACCAAATCGGGCATCAGATTCTCGATTTGCTGGAGCGCGTGCTTCCCATTCTCGGCTTCGCCCACAACGGTGATCCCATCTACCAGGGAGAGTTCCTCCAAGAGGATCCGCCTAGCAAACGATTCATCGTCTACCACCAATGTCTTCAGGGTCTTCGTGGCCATCCGCTGCCGTCTAGGCTAACCCAAGCAGAAGTCACTTTCCAGGCAGCTCTGGGGACGTTACAGATCCAAACTTTGTGCCATCCTGAGACGACCTATGAATCCTGCGGCAGGCAGCCATCTCCCTCTGTTGGTGAACACACTCGGTCACGTAGCGGGGGCCGCCACATTCGGCGTTTTCCTCTACTTGTTGTGGCGAAACAGTCGTCGAGCGCCTCTCTCGGATTTCTGGCTTCCTGCGAGTGCTGCTTGCCTTGCGCTCTTATGGAATGTGGGGTCGCTGGCCGTCCTGGCCAGTGCAGAATCGGTTGGCTGGTATCAGCAATTGACTGTATCGCTGAGTTTCGCGGTCCTTAGTTTGTTGCCGGGTGTGCTGCTTCACTTATCACTGGGGACCAGGCGCCTCCTGCTCAGGACGGGAGGCTATGTGCTCAGCGCAGCAGCCATGGCGACGCACCTGTCAGAGGTGTTTGACTTCGACGTGACGTTACACCGATTCGGGGTGCTGCGGATTACATTTGGCTTCGGTCTTCTTGCAATTGTCGCGGCTGCCGCGCTGGCACGGGATCGTGATCGTCGTCAGGGGGCGAGCATGCGTGTCCTGGGAGCCATGGCGCTCTTCTTATTCGCTGCTTCTTTTTTTCATTTCGGTGATATGCACGGTCCCAGTGCCTGGACACACGAGCTCTTCGTTCACCATGCAGGAATCCCCCTCGCCCTGTTCGTGCTGCTTCAGGATTATCGCTTTCTCCTCTTGGACGTCTTCGTCCGTTTTCTGGGTAGCGCGCTCCTGGCTGCAGCAACGGCCGCGATCTTGATCATCACCGGTAATTTGCTTGGCCTTTTGGACCTGACCCGGGTGGGCGGTTTCTCGCAGGCCTGGCTGATCGTAGCACTGAGCCTGACGCTGCTGGGTTTTCCGGCACTCCGCTTTCGCGTCGGAAAATGGGTGGAGCGCCTGGTCTTCCGAAGGGGCCAGATCGGCACAGCGGTCGCGGCCATAAGACAGGGTGCCGAAGAAGGTGAAAACGAAGAGGCGTTTCTGCAGCGAGCTGGCAGGGAGATGGCTGGTTTTTTCAAGGCAGCCGAGTGGAGAGTCCTGGATGCTCAGGACTATCCCCGCGGCTTTGACTCCGGTTCTCTCTGGCCTCAGATTCTGGGTGATAGAGGTTTGGGAACTGGGGTAGCGTTCTGGCCCGAGGTCGCCGTCCCACTGAGATTGAGCAGTGGAGAGGTGCGAGTGCTCCTGTTGGGGGGACGGGAGGCGGGCAGGCGATATCTGGGCGACGATCTGGAGGACTTGAGCCGGTTGACGACGGAAGTAACCGACCAGGTGGACAGGCTAAGGCGCATCGGTGTGCAGCGTCTGGTGAGCGAAGCCGAGCTACAGGCCCTGCGTGCCCAGATCAATCCGCACTTCCTGTTAAACTCCTTGAATGCTCTCTATGGGATCATTCCAAGAGCTGCTACCGAAGCGCGCCGGACCCTGATGAGTCTCGCTGAGATATTCAGATGCTCTCTCCAGGGCAGGCGCCAATTTGCTCCCCTCGAAGAAGAAATGCGGGTTATCGAGGCGTATCTCCAGATCGAGCGCCTCCGGCTGGGACCCCGTCTCACGACCAAGATTGCCGTGAGAGACGATGCTCTCCTCGCCAGTGTCCCGGTCCTGTCGATCCAGCCGCTGGTTGAAAACGCGGTGAAGCATGGTGTGGGGAGACGTGCCGGAAGCGGCAAGGTCCGGCTCGAGATCAGCGTTACCGAGGGGGTCTTGGATGTTGCGGTTTCCGATGATGGTCTCGGTTTCGCGCCCTCTAACAGACGTCCGTCAGGGCATGGACTGGACAACGTAAGGCGCCGGCTGCGACTTTGCTACGGTGACGGGACCGATCTGCAGGTTCACTCTTCTGAGCTGGGTACCAAAGTAGGATTCTCTGTTCCCACCAGGCCGGTTCAGACTGCCAGGGACCCAATGGCCACGGTCGGCTGAGTCTTCACCGTGGGGCTACCTTCTTCCCGCCTCCGGCTGAGCCGGCTCCATATTTGGCACTCGAAGTCAGGTTTATCGACAATTGCCTGAAGCACTCCTCAACTATATCTAGATCATGAGTTACGCCCCGTTCCCATCCAAAGCAGCAAATGAAGTTTCAGGTCAGCCCCGCCCCCAGGAAACACTGGCCTCATTCGAGAAAGAAACTTTGGGTTGTCTCGAACCACGAACATCGATAGCACTCTGTCCGTTGTAGGATGGGCACTCCTGCCCGTCGATGAAAGTGACGGGCAAGAGTGCCCATCCTACTAAGATCACGGCTATGTCAGATGGCGGCTCTTGCATGATCTTCTAGCCGATGAAGTTTCAGCTTAGTCCCGCCTCCGCCGCGCTGCCCCATTCGAGAGCGAAACTTCCCGAGCCATGGAAGCCTGAAGCGCCAGCGGGGGGTCGGGGAACACCCCGAATCCCCCCGGCTTGGCTGCTTGCCGTGCCTCAGGCCTCTTCGTCCCCCCATTGCGCTGCCGTCCAACCCCTCGCTCGCGCTTCAGCCTTCCTCACGTTTCGAATTATTCAGCGACCTGGAGGTGCGAGTTCCGAATGAAGTTTCAGGTCAGTGCCGCCTTCAGGAAGCCCCGGCCCCACTCAAGAAGGAAACTTGGAGTCCCGGCCGTGGCGGCGGTCTCCAGGCCGCCGTATATCGAGCCAAAGGCTCGAAAAGAAGAATACTTCGGCCTGGAGACCGAACCCACGTCGACCCGCCGGAGCCAATTGAAGTTTCAGGTTCGTCCCGCCCCTTAGGAAGTACTGGGCCCATACGAGAAAAAACTTTGGTCGGGATGGGAGATTCTGCTGTTGTCCAGCTCTCTCCTCGGAACCTGGGCTCATTTTGCTAACGGCTCAAGTCGTTCGCGGCTCTGTCGGACTTGGCTTCGTGACGCTGGTAGTTCACCCGTTGGCGGCACATTCGAAGGACAGGAGACGTGCGACGAATTCTTGAAGTTTCAGCTTAGAAGAAGCGCACCATGTAGGTGAAGCGGATGCCGCGGCCGATTTCCGGGGCGAGGTCTTTGATGAATGAGGAGTGATTGCGGTACAGCCGGTCACCCAGGTTGAAGACGTTCACCGAGAACTGGTGTGCCAGGTGTTGTTGGGCATACGTGTAGGAACCTTTCAAGTTCACAACACTGTAGCCAGGGGTGCGAGTCTCGCCGGTGAATGTCTGGTGTTGTTGGATCGCCAGGATCAACTCCGGAGCCAACCGGAAGTTGCCCTGGTCGTAGTCGAATCCGAGGCGACCGCGCAGCGGCGGAATACGCGGTAATGGCGTGTCTGCATTTGTCTCCTGGGCGTCGACAAAGTCGACTCCTAGCTTCAGCCAGAGGTTCTGCAGGATGCCGAGGGAAGCGGATGCTTCGGCTCCCAGGAAGCGTGCTTTACGCTGTGTGAGCTCAATGACGCGCAGTCCATCTTCCTTTTCTCCAGTGGCGAAGGGGAAGATGAAATTGTTGAAATTGTAGTAGAACAGGTTGACTTCACCACGCACTCGGCCCTGTTGATTCCGTAGGGAGATATCGAGTCCGTCCCCGGTTTCGGCATCCAGGGTCGGGTCGCTGATTTCAAACGCCAGGTTGCCCAGGTGTGGGCCAAAATTATAGAGCTCTTCCAGCGCGGGAGCCCGGTAGCTGCGAGCGTAGTTTGCCACCAGGGCTACTCCAGGCCAGAGGAGCGCGTGCACGCCAGCCGCTGCGGAAGCACCTAGGAACGTGCGAGTTGCCGCCGCTGCGACCCTCCCCTCCCTTACCTGGGTCTGATTTGAGACTGCTGGATCATAGCGTTGTCGCTCGAGCCGACCGCCGAACTGGAACTTTATCCGCTCGAAGTCCGCTTCCTGAAGTACGAAGGCTGCTAGCCCACTCTGATCGACCGGTGGTGAAAGAGCTTCTGCACCGACGACATCGTAGTCACGCTCGATACCCCAGAAGCCGAAACGTCCGCTGAGTGGGCCCTTCGCGCCCTGTTCGAAGGTGCCTCGGTAGAGCAACTGATTGTTGGAGAACGTGGTTCCAACCTCGGGTACCGAGCTACCGAAGAACTCGATCTCGCCGTGTTCCCAGTCGGTGAAGCCAAGCTTCAGCGTGAAGCTTTCGAGGATCGATCCGAGATCGTTTAGACCCCAGTTGAAGCGGTAGCTGTAACGCCGTGAATCGAGCGTGACTCGTTCAGGGGGCTCCTCTCCCTCCGCATGCCCGCCCAGATCCTGGGCGAACGGGACTCCGTAAAGACCATCGTCATATTTGCCGTCGAAGCTGAGAAAGAGCTTGTCCCCGAACCAGCCGAACCCTCCCCCGCCGTTACCGATACGGGAACGCGAGTTGAAAATCGTGCCGTCTGGAGAGTCGTAGTCGCCGCTGCGTATGCCGCCCCCCTGTGCCCAGAACATCCAGCGATCGTGACCGTATTCGAACCCAGCGCTAGCGCCTCCAAGCGCATTGGTGGTACCCCCTGATCCGGAAGCGAAGCCGCGGAGCCCCTGATGAGCATGTTGATGCAGAGCGTGGTGGCGGCTCACGGCGTTGACGGTTCCACCCATGGCACTGCCGCTATAGAGCAGCATTGCCGGACCCTTGACGATTTCCAGGTGCTCCAGCTGTGCAGGATTGATAAGCTCTCCGTGATCGCCAGATTGGGAGGAGAGGGTGCCGGTTTGGATGCCGTCCTCCATGACAAGAACGCGGTCGCCATCGAAGCCTCGTATGATGGGGCGAGAAGAGCCCGGCCCGAAGCTTCGCTTGGCGATTCCCGTGCCTACCTGGTGGTCCAATACCTCTCCGAGGGAAACATCAGTGGACTCGGCCAGTTCGTGGGCTCCATAGGAATCTACACTCTGGAAGGACTTGAAAGTCGCCTCCTCATTCTCGGACGCCGTAACCGTGATCTCATATCGGGAATCGCTCAGTCTGAGTGTGAAGTCAACGGTACTCGTTTGGCCGGCTGACAGGTGTACGAGATGTGTCGCCTCGGTGAAAAAGCTGTCCAGATGGGCAATGAGTTGGTAGCTGCCTGCAGGCACCCCATCGAAGCTGTACGAGCCATCGGCCTGGGTCAGCGTGCTACGACCCAGCTCCACGATCAAGATGCTTGCTCCGTGCAGGGGAGTCCCAGTTTCTTTGAGTGAGACCGTTCCTGAGAGGCGTCCCTCGGGTTCTGCGTAGAGGCTCGTGGCGGTGAAGAAAAATAGGGAGAAAAGCGTCCCAAAGCCGCGCATCCGACGGCGGTTTTCTGGCGGCGTTTCCATGCCTCAACATTACGGGAAATCCACCTAAAATTGCGAAGGAAATCGTGCAACCGAACGCAACTATCCTGCCAGCGGTCGAAAATCACCAATGAGCGGTGCTGGACTGAACCCTCAAACGGCCGTCGAATCGTCTTCGCCTCAGCTTGGGTGCTCGCTCTCGAATCCCTCAGTCGGGTCAACGACACGCAGGAAGGAGAACTTCATGAAGTCACGATCACGGGTGTGCAGTGTGCGAATGCCGTGCTGTTTCAAGATCGCCGCGAGGTGGCGTCCGGAACCAGGTTTCCGCGTACGGGGAGCTCGCTGGCGACCTGAGTGTACACCGACCAGAATCCCTCTCCTTCGGAAAGGCTCCGGATATGGGGTCGGCTCAGGAGCCGATTGATATTCCCCCCGGCTTCCGAGGGCGACAACGGCGACGCGAACATGCGTGAGTGGGTGGCCATGCGCAAATAGCTCATGATCGTAGGCCAGGCCAGATAACAGACCTCAGTGCCTTTGGCAATGGATTGGAGGAACGTTGCTGCTTTTTGGTGGCACTCAGAACGGGTGTCCGATGCGTACAGCAGAATGTTGACATCGACGGAGAAACTCACTTCTCGTCGCGTCTATCAGATCATACGCAGCCTCACGGTCTACAAGATCCACACGAGCTCCCATGGGTTTGGATTCCCATTGCATCGGCCCCGGCGAATGGGAATCTCCGTGACGTCGCTCTGCCAGCACCACGGCCAGAAGGTCGGAAACGAGCTGCCCCAGCGACTTACCTTCACGTTTCTGTGCGGCCTTTAGTTCCTTTAGAACGGGCTCATCGATATCCAGCGTTGTCCCAGAATTCCAGTGCCGGTAGCATCGACAAAGAGGTTGGCACCGAGCTGGAAACTCTTCTCTGTCCCCAGCTGGATACAGTACACGGACTCGATGTGAGCGCGGTCCTTCATCTGCACTCGATGCATGTGGATGTCCAGGAAGAGGGTAATGTTTGGTTCGCGTATGACCCACTCATAGAGAACCAGGTCCCAGTGGGCGTTCATGGTTCCTGCCAGGAAGTGGAAGTGGTTGCGGCTCCGTTCCTCGGTGTGGAACTCATCATGGATCCCGGACTCCCGTATCCAGGGGTGGATGGCCGGGTTGTTCTCGGGAAACAACTTGACCTCGCTGGAGGAATTGCCTCCCAGCATGGAGCGTTCGTGAATCAGAGCCACCTTCACGCCGTTGCGAGCCGCGCTGATGGCGGCTGCGGTTCCCAAGATTCCTCCGCCGACCACGATCAAGTCGTACTGGCCTCGTATGGGCTCTTCGGAGCTGGTCTGCGGGCCCGAAGCGCTAGTTGTCAGGTGAGGTTCGGTCGCGGCAGCGGCCCTGGAGCTTCCGCCCCAGTATCCTCCCATCAGCATTCCCAGCTTCTTGAAGAACGATCGGCGATAGGACGACATGGTTCTACTCTCTTACGAACATCATTGGCAATTCAGTTCCTCCCATAGGAGCGCTGGCTCTCTTTCGAGAAAGAAAGCTTCGGCTCAGTATTGGGGGAGAATGTACTACTAACCGGTCGCTCCTCGGCCCTTGGGCTGGTACTGCAGAAGAGTCAAGTTGCTCGCGCAGTTTTCCGGTACTGCTCACTGCTCACTCCTCACGATCCAAGCTCCAGCCTATCCCCACTTCTCGCCCAACTCATCCAGCCCTGCCTGCGCCAGATCCTCCGGTCCCATGACGAGTCGGAACTGGCAGTCTGCATTGAAACTGAGAAAGAAGGGCTCCGCCAGGGAGGGTAGACTGGAAGGGCTTTCCAGTTCGACGACCAGAATGGCTCCGCGGGTTCCATCTATTTCGGTGAAATAGGTCGCTTCGGGCTTGATGTCCTCTAGAATCCGGCCGAGGATCTCACCTGTCTTGCCCTCTCGCACCAATTGGTTAAAGGGCTCGTGAGGAAACTTCACGCTCAATAGCATTCTCATCTGTTCTTACCTCTGTTCTTACCTCCTTCTTGGATCACGGTTTCTCATTATTGAAATAGAGAATTCTGCCATTAACGCCTATACTAAAGAGGCTGCAAGTCCGCCTTCTTTCAAGGCACACTGTGGGAGTATCGCAACGGTTGTTTAGGGATAGTCAACGGGAGGCCCCCATAGTCAGATGTTTAACAAACTAGAGCATGACGCCTCGCGCCGGGGTTTTCTCCGCACGCTGGGATCGTCACTGGCCTGGCCCCTCTGGGCAACTACGCTCGGAGGCGGGAAGGAGGATCGGGTAGTGGTGGGTCGCGGTCGTTTGGAGGTTGCCGCCGCCCGTTTCGACTGTACGCCTCCGCTGGGTGTTCCGTCACCTACGCTAGGTCTGAATCCGGTTGTCCGGCAGATCCAGGGCCCCATGGAGACCCGCCTTTTCGCGCTCAGACAAGGCAGCCTCACAATAGGCTGGGCTAACAGCGACTACAGTATAGCGGGCCCTGGCAGACGCATACTGTCGGAGGCCTTAAACCTGCCTTTGGAGCAAACGGTCGTTTCCGAGACCCACAATCATTCGGTTGTCACGGCCGGCGGCCTCTTCAGCAATGCCAGGGGATTCGGCTCGGGATTTTTCCGAGACTTCAGAGAAGCCGCCCGTTCCCTTCAGAGACGTTTTGAGCCTGCCACCCTGTCCTGGGCCCTGGAAGAGCAGCGGACCATTACCTATAACCGCAAGGGCCGACGACAGGATGGCTCCACCTACTTCATGAGGGAGGAAGACCGCATCAACCTGGGAGACTTCGTGGGAGCTATCGACCCTCTTGCTACGCTACTGCGCTTCGACCGGATCAATGGGGATCCTCTGCTTCTAATGGGACACTTTACGGGTCATCCCGTCGTTTCCTACAACCTGGAGGAGCCTGTCATCAATCCCGATTACTCGGGGTGGTCGATCATGGACCTGGTGGAGTCCTTCTATCCGCGTCGGCCAGTCGGAGTATTTCTGCAAGGCTGCGCCGGGGACATCAGTGCCAAGGGCATGTTTGATGGTCCTATACGAGCGAGGGCAGCCGGAGCCCGTCTGGGGGAGAGCTTCATCCGGGCTTCGGAGAAGACGACGACAGTAAGGACCGATGCCCTGGGACTGGCTCGAGGGACGGCCCAGATTCCTTTCGGACCGCTGCCCTCTGTGCGGGAGCTCAAGCGTCAGCGGGAAGAGTTGCTGGATTTCCAGAAAAGGGCTGAGGCGGGAGACGAGGATACCCTGCGGGTCCTGGGTTACAACTTTTCAGCTTACATGGAGATGAAGTACCGCAGGAACCTGGCGCGGCCACTTCTGAGATGGACCGATTGGGCCCTCGAGGTTCACGAGAAGGGAACTGTCCTACCTGATTCCCTTCCACTGCCGCTGCAGGTCGTGGCGCTGGGTGAGGTGGCAATTGTGACAATACCCTGCGAGGCCTTCTCTTCCATTGGCATTCGGATTCGCGAGCAAAGTCCATTCCGGGTGACGATACCTGCCGCCTACAGTAACGGCTACCTCGGCTACATCGGGGCCAGTGAGGACGTAGGAGACCGCGAGTACATGTCGGCTTTCTACCGCTATACCCGCAGACCGCCCTTTGCCCGGCCCGCCGGGGACGCTATCGTTCAAAAGGCCGTCGAATTGTTGGAGAAGTCCCAGCACGCCATGATCAGATAGGGTTTTCGAATTTGCGTACGAGGGCAAGGTGCTTGGAGACTCGGAATAGGAGCGATATGTTGCGGCAGCGGCTTGATTGGAGAGTAGTAGCAGCGATCCTGGCGGTGCCACTCCTGGTGGGATTCGGAGGCCAGAAGGAGCCTGAGGGCAAGGCCGCCTGGAGGGACGATGCGACCAATCTGGAGGTGGTTCGCAAACTCAACCGGTCCCATCGTCTGATGCCCTTCAGTTGGGAGTTCGAAGGGGGCGTGGACGAGTCTCCCCTGGAATTTGAGTGGACGGTGGGGCGAGATCTCCCACTGGCCTGGAAGGGAGGAGTAGCTTGTCCGATCGGCGAGGAGATCATCCTGACGGGCGGACTGTGGATGCCCGGCAGGCTCAATCGAACCCTGGCCTATCATCTGGACAAGGGCACCTACCGAGAACTCCCTTCCCCTCCCATTCGACCTCAGTACACGCAGGGAACCTGTGATGAGCAGGCTCTGTATGTAGTGGGCGGCCGTGGCTCTGGAAGCCGGGTCCTGAAGCTGTCCCAGGATTCCAGTGGATCTTGGAAATGGACCGATCTACCCTCACTGCCTCCCGAGGAGGGTGAGGGAAGGTGGGTCGGAGCCGCGGGCATCGATCCCGGAAAGTGGTTGGTCCTGGTAGGGGGGGCTCCTACCGGGACTTCCTACGAGAATCGAATCCGGCCACAGCTTGTCGACTATCGCCTGCGCCTGGATCGTTCAGACGCAAGATGGGAGCGGACGAGCCCGTATCCCGGTGGGCCCAGGGGAGTGCTGCAGTCGGCCATGGTTGGAGGCCGCCTGTACGTTTTTGGCGGTTCGCATACAGTCCCTGAAATGCGCTCCGCTCACGTTGAGCTGTCAAAACAATATGGCCTCAGAACTCCCTACAACGGCGTACCTAACCGGCGCGATTCCTACTCCTACGATCCCCAGACAGATACCTGGAGGAGCATACGAAATCTTCCCTTTCCAGTGTTGGGAGGCCACTCGGTGGTGACCCGGGAGCGGTACATCCTCCTGATGGGCAGTGCCGACTATCCCACCTTTCGAGTGGGGCAATCCAAGAGCAACGTAGGGATCCAGATCAAAGGCGGGGAGTCGTCCTCGCGCTGGAGAGGCTACGGAGATCGCGTTCTCTGCTATGACGTCGACCGTGATGAGTATTCCAGTCTCGGAGTCATGCCCTATGGCGTGGCAACGACACCTTGGGTGCTGCTGGGCTCAAAGGTGTACGGATTCGGAGGGGAACCGGCTCACGGCTTCAACTTGAACACAGAGACGGTCCTGCAGATAGGAACCCTGATCTGGCGTTGAGTGCTTTGGCATCCCGGAGGAATCCACTATGGGCAATCGACGAACGTCGTGGATATTTTTTACCACCGTCCTGACTGTCCTGGCCCTGACTGGCCGGGTCTCGTCTGAGGTCAGGCTGCCAGCGCTCATTTCCGATTACATGCTCCTGCAGCAGGAAGTTCCGGTGAGGATCTGGGGTTGGGCGAATCCAGAGGAACAGGTACGAGTCCAGTTCGAGGGATAGAATGTCTCAGCGGTTGCCGATTCGCTGGGAGGCTGGGAGGCTTTTTTGGCACCGCTCGAGGCCGGCGGACCTTTTGAGATGGTGGTCTCGGGAGAGAACACCATTACCTTGACGGATGTCTTGGTGGGAGAAGTGTGGATAGCCTCGGGTCAGTCCAATATGGTCTGGTCCGTGAGGCGGTCTCGGGATGCTGAGGCCGAGGTTGCGCAGGCTGCATTTCCTCGTATTCGTCTCTTCAAGGTGGCCTTGAAGGTAGCGGACCAGCCCCTGGAGGACGTCGAGGGCAGCTGGCAGAAGTGTTCTGAGCAGTCGGTTGCTGACTTTTCCGCAGTGGGCTACTTCTTTGCACGCCATTTACATCAGAAGAGGGGACATCCGGTGGGTGTGATCCAGACGGTCTGGGGCAGCACTCCCTCCGGGTCCTGGACCAGCCGGCTTCGCCTTGCCTCCGAGTCGAATCTGTCGCCGGTGCTCGAGAACTGGGAAAGAGTGTTAGCAGAATACCCGGCGAAGGGACGAGAGCACCAGAAAGCACTCCAGCAGTGGGAGCACGAGGCCCGGATTGCCCGCCAGAAAGACCGGACAGAGCCCAGAAAACCCCGACTGCCTCAGGGGCCGGGGCATCCCTGGACGCCAGGGGGGCTGTACAACGCGATGATTGCTCCCATAACACCCTATGCTATCCGAGGCGCCATCTGGTACCAGGGAGAGAACAACGCTCACCGGGCGCAGGGGTACCTCTACCGTTCTCTGTTTCCTGTCTTGATTCACGACTGGAGAGAGCAGTGGGGTCTCGGCTCGTTTCCCTTCTTGTTTGTGCAGCTGGCCAACTTCCGCGAGACGCCGCCCCAGAGCCAGTGGCCCGAGCTGAGAGAAGCTCAGCTCATGACGCTGAATCTCCGAAACACTGCCATGGCCGTCACCGTTGACATCGGCAACCCAGTGGACATCCATCCGATAAACAAGCAGGACGTGGGTGAGCGCCTGGCCCTGGGCGCGCGTCGGGTGGCCTACGGCGAGAGCGTGGTTTACTCGGGCCCCCTGTATCGGCAGCTCACGAGGGAGGGTGATCGGCTGCGTGTCTGGTTCGACCATGTGGGAGGAGGCTTGAGTTCAAAGGATGGGGGCGACCTTAAAGGTTTCGTCGTCTCGGAAGACGATAGGCAGTTCGTGGCGTCGTCCGCCCGTGTTGAGGGAAGCACTGTCGTGGTTTCGAGTCCCCAGGTGGCCAATCCGGTTGCGGTCCGCTATGGCTGGGAAGATAGTCCCATCTGCAATCTATACAATGCCGAGGGGCTTCCCGCTTCTCCCTTCCGCAGCGACGATTGGCGTGACGCAGAAATGCCGTTGCCGTAGTCCTTCGTCTCTGAGTTCAAGGGGTTTTCCTTCGGAATTCGCTTGTTCGATATTCTACGGTTCGGCATTTCCACCGGTTACTTTCTCCAACACCAGGGAAAAGGCTAAATCACAAAACGCAGAACACCGAACATGCGAACGTCGAAGTAGGATTCTTACCCAACCGTTGGGATTTCCGCCGCACGCCCAGCTCACCCGAAGAATTCATCCCTCGATCTGGAACAGTGGCGGCGGCTTCAGATGGAAATCCGTAGTGTCCTGATAGGCCTTAGCAAGCGTCAGGATTTCGTTTTCACCATAGAGCCGGCCGGTGATGGAGATGCTGCTGGGTCTCCCCTCCGGATCGAAGCCGTTGGGCACGCTCACGCAGGGGTGACCAGTCAGGTTGGTGAGGTTCAGGTTCTCACCGAAACTGGGCGCCAGGTATAGGTCAATGCCTGACATCAGCTTCGCCATGTCCTGCATCAGAAGGGTTCGGAGCCGGTCGTTCTGGATGTACTCCACCGCCGGGATCGTACGAGCTTGACGCAGCATGTTGGGCCAGTTGTTCTCCATTTGCTCCACCAGCAGATCGTCCTGATTGCTGCGAGTGAACTCGTCGAAGGCGGCCGCTGCTTCGGCATACAGAACGATCTCAGGAGTGACGGGACGTTTCGGTAGTTCGATGGGAATCAGCTCCACGCCCATCCTACCCAGGGCCTCCAGGGTCCTTTCGGCGTTGCTCTTGATCGCCCCTTCCTCCTGATCCTCGAAGAGACGGCTCGCGTATCCTACCCGCAGACGGTCCGGATTCGGATTAAAATCCCAGTGGAAAGGAACATCAACCGTGGATCGATCGTGGGGGTCAAGACCCTGAATAGTCTGAAACACCAGGGCGCAGTCCTCGGCGCTACGGCAGATGGGACCGATCTTGTCCATACTCCAACTCAGCACCATGGCTCCATGGCGGCTGACCCTTCCAAAGGTGGGTCTGAGGCCGGTGACGCCGCAGGTGGTGGAGGGAAAGACGATGGAGCCCAGCGTCTCCGATCCGATAGAGAAGCCGACCAGACCGGTAGCGGTTGTTGCCGCCGATCCCGCCGAGGAGCCTAGGGATCCTTCGTCGAGTTTCCAGGGATTGCGAGTTTTACCCCCAAACCAGACGTCCGCTCCGGCGAGGGCGCCGAGGCTGAGTTTTGCCAGCAGCACGGCTCCTGATTTCTCCAGGCGCTGGACTACCGTGGCATCCATTTCCAGGACCTGTTCCCGGTGTGAGGCTGCACCCCAGGTGGTCCGGTATCCCTGCACCGCCAGCAGATCCTTGGCGCCCCAGGGGATCCCGTGAAGCGGGCCTCGGTACCTACCCTGCCTGATTTCGGTGTCCGCACGCTCGGCCTGCTCCAAAGCCATCTCTCGGGTGAAGGAGATGACACACTCGAGTTGGGAGTGGTGCTTTTCCAGGCGCGCCAGGTACATCTGGGTCAGGTCTACTGAGCTTACCTGGCGATCCCGGACCGCAGCAGCAAGGCGTGTGACAGGCCAGAAAGCCAGCTCCTCAGCACGGAGTGGTGAGCGTGAAGGCACGGGCTCTTTCGAAGCCGCTCGAGATGGATCGGCCTTACCTGATTTAACCATTTGAGGCAGCGCTGAGGAGATCGTATTCCCCGGAGGGATAGGATCGAAGCGATGAGCGGGAGCGACCGAATTCGCGAGCGAAACCTCCCGTAGTTTCTGATAGAACCCCAGGTTGTCTTGAACCCTCTTCTGCATCAACTCCCGCTCTTCTCGGGTGTACTCCAGTCCAATCAAGCGGTGGGCATAGTGCAGCATCTCCTCTGTGATCTTCGTCTCCACGTCGATTTCTCCACCCTCCTGACAGGAGGCAGCATAGAGACCGACTCCGGAAAGGGAAGCCAGGGCACGACGGCGGCTGACCTTGAAAGGCGACATAACAGTACTTCCGTTCCTAGGTAGCTTTGGCCTCCAGGCCGAAGCGCGTCTTTCGAGCCTGTGGCTCGAAAGATGGCAGCCTGGACCCACCGCTAGGAAGATGACGAATTCTAACCGGATGATAACACGATATGATAGATTGTTATCATATGATTCGAACCCAGGTGAGTCTGAGCGAGCAAGAGTATGAGGCTGCCAAAGAGGAAGCAAAGCGGCTCGGTATTTCTCTCGCAGAACTGCTACGTCGGTCGTTAAGGACATTGTTGCCAGAAGAGGGTCAGCCGCCTTGGATGCGCTTTGCAGGCATGGTGGAGTCGGGTGATGCCTCCTCCAGTCAGCGAATTGATGAGCTCGTTTATGGCAGTAAGGACTAGGGCCTATGTGGATACTTCCGCACTGATTTCGTTCGCCGATAAATCGGATACCTACCATCGATTATTCAGAAGACTTTTCTCGACCCCCCCAGCCCTCCTGACCACGCCGCTGGTGGTAGCAGAAGGGCATGGCTGGTTTCTGAGGCGTTACGACCGTACCCGGGCTCTGGAGTTTCTGGCCATGATCGAGAGCATGACGCCGCTGGAGCTGGTTCCCTTCGGCGGACCTCAGCAGCGGGCCGCTATCCATGTGCTCCGAGGCTTTGCCGATCAGGACCTGACTCTGGCGGACGCCGCTGGGCTGGCTCTGATGAAGGCTCAGCAGATCAAGGTCTGCTGGTCAACTGACCGACATCTTGGGCTCACAGGCGTCCCCCTTGTGATCCATCTACACTAGCTCGAGTGATAACAACAAGAAGCGAGCGCCCGGTACGGATGCTTTTGTTTGCCTGACCGCGGATGATATTATCATTCTTCCACGAGAGGGGAATATAAGCATCTACCTGGCCTGGATTCGGCTCGAACCCTAGGGTTTTCGATTTTTAGAGGACACCGATGTCTCTCCTTGATCGACCTACCTTTCTCAAGTCCGTGGCGTCGACCACGGGTGCGACACCGTTGCTGGGACGATTCCTCGAGGGAGCCTTCATTGAAGGGGCTCGGATCCCGCGCCGGAAGCTACCGGTTGCGGCAATCGTCACTGAGTATCGCGACCGATCCCATGCGGATGTGATCGTCGGCAAGATCCTGGAGGGTTTTCAGCAGGATGGTGACGCCGGAGCGGATCTATACCTGGCGTCGCTGTTTACCTATCAGGTTCCAGAAGGAGATATGAGTCGTGGACTGGCTGCCAAGTACGGCTTTCCCATCGTGGACACGATAGACGAAGCGATTACCCTGGGATCGGATCAGGTCAAGGTCGCGGGCGTGTTGAGTATTGGCGAGCACGGCAGCTATCCCTACACGCCCGATACCCAACAGCACATGTACCCACGACGTAGATTCTTCGACGAGATCTCTGCCAGCTTCAGGCGTACGGGCTCGGTGGTCCCGGTCTTCAACGACAAGCACCTGTCCTATCGTTGGCGCGATGCCTCCCATATGGTGGAGACGGCTCGGGAAATGAAGTTCCCTCTTATGGCAGGGTCCTCGCTGCCCGTCACCTGGCGAAGGCCGGCTGACATGCTGCCGATCGGCACCCAGATCGAGGATGCATTGACGATTGGATACGGCGGCTACGAATCCTACGGCTTCCATGCCCTGGAAACCCACCAGTCCCTGATCGAGCGGCGGCGAGGGGGCGAGAGCGGCGTCAAGGGGATCCAAGCCTTACGAGGTGATGCCGTCTGGCAGGCGGAAACGGCCGGCCGTTGGTCGCGCGAGCTGGCGGAAGCGGCATTTGCCGCCATTCCCGATGTCCCGAAAGGGAAGTGGGAAGCCGCACTCGCGCAGGATGCGGCCTGGTATCTGATCGATCACCATGATGGCCTGAGAAGTAGTGTTGTCATGGCCAACGGGGTGTCACGGCATTTCGCAGTGGCGCTCCGGGTCAAAGGCCGACGCGATCCGGTGGTGACCTGGTTCCAGCTCCAGGAAGGGAAGCCCTATCTACACTTCGCTTATCTGCTCAAGGCGATCGAGCACCTGATTCACACCGGAGAACCACCTTATCCGGTAGAGCGAACGCTCCTGACCACCGGTATCCTCGACCGTGCGATGCATAGTCTGTTCAATAGCGGGAAACGGTTTCTGACTCCTGAGCTTGCTTTCGGCTACCAGCCAAGCGACTGGCCCTACGCCAACCACCCAGCATCCCAGTTGAGGCTCAATTTGCCGGAGTCCGGATAGAAGCAGCCAGCGTTCCGGACGAGATTTGGTCCCCGTCTATTTTCGGGGATAGAGGCCACGACTCTCGAAGAAGGTCTTGATCTTCTCCATCTCCTCATCCGTGGCCGTTTTCAACGGGGCTCGTAGATGGCGTGTCCCCAGGCCGAAGTATTCGAGCGTGCCATGGAAGAACGGGAGACTGAAGTTATCCACGAGGGGAATATCGTACTTCTTCACCATCTCGTAGCACTTCTTCAAGTTCCCTGCTTGATAGGCTTCCCAGAACTCCTTTGCGATCCAGGGAGCGATGATCGCATAGATGTCGAAGTAGGCTTTGGCCCCGTAAGGCTCAGCCGCCAGAAACCGATAGGTGGTGCCGCCCCCGTAGACGCGTAGTCGGTCGGCGAACTTGGCTTCCAGGAAGATGTACTCCTGGATCCGGTGTTCCTTCATGGCCACCACGGCGTCGATCTCCAGGAGTCGGCGAATCGTCTTCTCCTTCAGACCCACATTCTTCAGGGCAATCGCCAGCCTGCTATTGTCCGCGATCGCCTGAAAATAGGCCGGCATGTCCTCTTCGGGGATGTCGGGTGTCAGCACCTCGACGGCATCCGCACCCAACCCCTCGGCGTACTTGGCGTAGTCGATAGCGCGGGCGTTCCAGAACTTGTGAGCGCAGGTGATGGTCAGCCCGCGATCACCCACTGCTTCGACGAAGGTGCGGGTCGCGGCTTTGATCTCATCGTAGGACAGCCACTCGTACTTGCTGTTTCCACCGGTCATATTGAAGACCTTGATGTCGTACTTGAGGGCCCCGGAGATCATTTTTCGAATTGAGTCGTGGTCGACCTTGCCCTCGGCGGTGAAGGGTGTCACCAGTGAGTAGATGGGGCCCTCCAGCTGATTCATGAACTCCTTTGGAGTCATGGGTTTCTTGAAGGTGTCCGCTGAGGACGCCGCTCCAGCCGGCGCTGAGATCAGCGCCAGGGTGAACCCTAGAATGAACAGAGATCGTGTCGCTCTGGAAATATTCATATCGAACCTCCTTTGGGGTGACCTCCGACTGAAGTGAACGGTCGAGGACCTGAGTCTGTCGAGGACCTGAGTCTATAGCCAAGTTCTGGTTTCAGCGACAGAAGCACCTAATCAGAAATCGGGAGCGAAAACAAGCTCGCGATCAATTTAGCTCCACAGTCCCGCTGTACCGGAGCGACACTAGCCGGGTCCTGCTACATACGTTGGTACGTCACCCTCGACTTGCCACGGAGCCCCAGTTGAAGTGAAATATACAGGAAGGTGAGAACTGTCGACCCAGGAGGAAGAACGATGAACCGACGCACGCTACTTCGAACCGGTGCTATGGGGTCCCTTTCCGGAATCGCCGCCGGCCACGAGCTAAGGGCAGAGGAAGCCCTTCAGAAGGGTAGCCGGGGAATGCCCTCCCCCAAGATCAAGAACATCCAGGTGATCGCCACGGCTCCCGAGGGTCTGCGCTTGGTGGTTGTGAAGATTCTGACTGATCAGGACGGGCTATACGGGTACGGTTGCGCCACCTTCACCCAGCGGGCAGATCTTGTTGTCCTGGCGGTGGAGAAATACCTGAAGCCCTTTCTCGTGGGGAAGCCGGCCGACCGCATAGATGATACCTGGCAGGCCTGCTACAACAGCTCATACTGGCGCAACGGACCCGTGCTCAACAACGCGATCAGTGGTGTGGATCTGGCGCTCTGGGACATCAAAGGACGCCAGGCAGGTCTTCCCGTCTACCAGCTCCTGGGAGGGAAATGTAGAGAAGCGGCCGACTGCTATCGTCATGCCAGTGGGTCGGAGTTCAGCGAGGTCATCGACCGAGCGCGCTACTTCATGGAGCAGGGGGTTCGCCACATACGGGTCCAGGTAGGGATTCCCGGAATGGCAGCCTACGGGGGTAGAGGTAGCGGGACTCCTCCTCGCAAGCTCCACGATGACTCCATGTTCGAACCGGCGGCCTACATCAAGCGGACCTTATCTCTGTTCGAGGAGTGCCGGCGTCAGCTGGGAGACGAAGTCGAGCTGCTGCACGACGTTCATGAGCGCATCACGCCGAGCCAGGCACTTCAATTCTGCAAGGACGTAGAGGCCTTCCGACTCTTTTTCCTGGAGGATCCGGTCTCGCCGGAAGATATCCCGTATTTCCGACTCATTCGGAATTACTCGACCACACCCATCGCGATGGGTGTGCTTTTCAACAGTCCGCACGAGTGGATCCCCCTGATGGCCGAACGGCTGATCGACTACATCCGTATCCACGTCTCCCAGGCCGGAGGGCTGACTCCCTGCCGAAAGATCGCGGCCCTGGGTGAGCTTCATGGAGTCCGTACCGCCTGGCATGGACCTGGAGACGTCTCTCCCATCGGACACGCTGCCAATCTAGCCTTGGATCTAGCCTGTTATAACTTCGGAATCCAGGAGTTCCCGGGATTCTCAGATCGTCTCCTGGAGGTCTTCCAAGGCTGCCCAGTATTCAAAGACGGCTATCTCTGGGCCAGCGAGAACCCAGGCTGGGGGATCGAGGTGAATGAGAAGGCTGCCCAGAAGTATCCGTTCGGCAGCTTCGAGTCGGGTCAGAGGGAGGAATACAACGGAGGCTGGGGGGTAATCCGACGCCGCGACGGCACCGTCATCAAGCAGTGAGTCCTATCTCCTCAACAATGGCTGTCCAGAGACGGGAGTCTCTCTTTTCCTTGATGGTTCCAAGGCTGTGAGTCCTGACGAGAGCTTGGAGTCTTATGAGGACAGATCCGGTGTCGAGGCGGGTTAATTGTACTGAGGAGTAGCTTCCCAGGAGGGCCACTTCAGTGACCTGGCGCGAAGCGTAATAGACCCGGCCTTCAGGCCGGGGTCAGCCCGCGCTCCAACCTTCCGGAGGGCCTTTCAAGGTCCTTCTCGCGGCGGCTTTAGCCATCGTGACCTCAGCGCCTGGCAGAAGCCTCTGCTCGAGAATCTTGGTCGCAAGCCTTGCCTGGGTCGCCAGGACGCCGTTGCGATACAACAGATCACAGCTGGTTATGAAGGATCGGAGGTGTGGAGAATGAAGACGAGAACGAGAGCAATCGGGGTTTTGTTGGTCGGGTTCTGCTTCCTTCTCGTTCCTAGCACAGCAACGGCCGCGAGGCGATCTCCCAATCTCATCTTCATCCTGGCCGACGATCTCGGATACGGAGACCTCGGTTGCTATGGCCAGAAGCTGATCCAGACTCCGCGATTGGACCAGATGGCCCGGGAAGGGATGCGGTTCCGTCAGTTCTACGCCGGCTCGACCGTCTGCGCTCCTTCTCGCAGCGTCCTGATGACTGGGCGGCACCTGGGCCATACGCACGTCAGGGGCAACGCCCGCGACCGGCGTCTGCAGGCGCTTCCCGATTCGGATGTCACCTTGGCAGAGGTCCTCAAGAAGGCTGACTACCGGACCGCTCTCTGCGGCAAGTGGGGTCTGGGGGAGGATCTGCCTGGAGCAAGGTCCGGCCTTCCCCTGAATCAAGGTTCCGACTATTTCTACGGCTATTTGAACCAAGGCCACGCGCACAAGTACTATCCCGAGTTTCTGTGGCGCAACCAGCGCAAGGTGAGGCTGAAGAATACCGTCGTCAAGGTGCGATCTGGATCCGGTGGTTATGTCGGTGGCTATGCCACCAAGCGAGTCGACTACAGCCACGATCTGATCGCACAGGAAGCTCTGGACTTCGTGGAGTGCAACCGAGATAAGCCCTTTTTCCTCTACCTCGCCCTGACGATTCCCCACGCCAACAACGAGGGCACCCGGGCCACTGGTCACGGCCAGGAGGTTCCGGACTACGGCATCTACCGCGACCAGCCCTGGAGCGATCAGGACAAAGGGCAGGCCGCCATGATCAGTCGAATGGACCGTGACGTGGGCAGGCTGCTGGACAAACTCGCGGGACTGGGACTCGACCAGGACACCGTGGTGATGTTCAGCAGCGACAACGGCCATCACGACGAAGGAGGACACAACACGGAGACCTTCGATCCCAACGGTCCCTTGAGAGGCATGAAGCGGGACCTCTATGAGGGCGGCATCCGGGTTCCGATGATCGTCCGCTGGCCTGGAAAAACGCCCGCCGGAAGCATCAGCGAGCACATCGGCTATTTTGGAGATCTGATGGCGACAGTCGCCGATATAGCCGAGGTCGAGCCGCCAAAGAATCTGGACTCCATCAGCCTCGTACCCGCGATCATCGGACAACCCGCACGGCAGCAGCAGCACGACTATCTCTACTGGGAGTTCTCCGAACAGCGTGGAAAACAGGCGCTGAGGCAGGGCAAATGGAAGGCGATCCGGATGCCCATCTTCAGTGGCCGAACGCAGTTGTACGATCTGAGTAGGGACCTGGGCGAAGCCAACGACATCTCCGCGGAACATCCACGAGTGGTGGAAGCACTGCAATTATTGATGGACGCCGCCCACACCCCTCACCCAGGCTGGACTCCTCAGGGGGAGGCCAATCAGGATCAGCCGCCTCCTGGCGATGGTCACCGCCGCTTCTGACTCGCGACAGCTGTGGAGTAGGATGAGGCTGTCGTGCTGACGAAAAGGGAAACTAGGAAAGGCCAAAGGTTT
>Ga0310120_10000842_pt1 | contig 23587 bp, 26 predicted proteins | sample CB27_AW_983_MG_FD_203506 | JGI IMG/M metagenome (GOLD analysis project Ga0310120, IMG submission 203506) | Marine microbial communities from Western Arctic Ocean, Canada - CB27_AW_983 | ecosystem: Environmental > Aquatic > Marine > Oceanic | place: Canada: Western Arctic Ocean | collected...
GCCATAGACACTGAACTTGCCTCATTCGTCTCAGTCATCAATCAAAATGTCAAAACGTTAAATCGTTTGTTGTTTTCAGAACAAGATTACGCTGTGATTGCCGAACGGAGGTGACAGCTTGCAACTGCCCAAAGGCGGGTTCCAATGTTCAACTGTGAACGGTAGCATCAGACCTGCAGCTTAGGCGAGATACTGTCACCTCGTTCCGAGGTAGCCCTCAATCGATCCAGGTCAGCATCTACCATCATATGCACCAATTCACAAAAATTAACTGCCGGGTTCCATTTTAGTTCGAGACGAGCCTTCGAAGAATCTCCAATCAGGTGTTCAACCTCAGCAGGACGCAAAAGGTCAGTATCCGTACACACATGACTGCTCCAGTCTAAACCGACGTGTGCGAAAGCGGTTTCTACTAAGTCTCGAACTGAATGACTAACACCAGTCGAAACTACGTAATCTGATGGCTTCTCCTGTTGCAGCATTGCCCACATTGCCCTTACATAATCACCGGCAAAACCCCAGTCCCGATGGGCATCGAGATTGCCCAGTGACAAGGAGTCCGCCAAACCCAGTTTGATACGAGCAACCCCCTCACTTACCTTGCGTGTCACAAACTCCAATCCTCGGCGGGGTGACTCATGGTTGAATAAGATGCCAGATGCCGCAAAAAGATCGTAACTTTCGCGGTAGTTCACAGTAATGTAGTGAGCAAATACTTTTGAAACCCCGTAAGGACTTCTGGGATAAAAGGGTGTCATTTCGGTCTGCGGTGTTTCCCGCACTTTTCCGAACATCTCACTCGAAGACGCCTGATAAAACCGAATCGACGTATCGACTTGGCGAACAGCCTCTAACATTCGCGTCACACCCTGAGCGTTGTATTCTCCAGTTAGCATCGGTTGGTCCCAAGATGCTGGCACAAACGACATTGCGGCGAGATTATAGACCTCATGGGGGCGCACGTCATCGATCACTCTAATAATCGAAAGCTGGTCCAAAAGATCAGCTGGACAGATCGTAATTCGGTCTAGCAAGTGCTCAATTCGCCAGTGATTTGGCGCGCTTAAACGACGTGCCACACCCACAACCTCGTAGCCTTTGTCTAAGAGCAACTCAGCGAGGTATGAGCCATCTTGTCCAGAAATACCTGTAATGAGGGCGCGCTTAGACATCAGTAAATGGCTGGATTCCAGTGTTGTTCTCTAGGTATTCATAAACTCGATTCATGATGATTGCCTCGCCAGGTTCGTTACAGATACGGTCTCGACCGGTCATAACCTGAAGATATTATCCTGCTTGATACCCTTTAACGCATTCCTTGTATCGACGACTACCGGCGCTTGTCGCGCAATCGATTCATAATCGAATCCACTATGATCAGTCGCAATCACGGCGCAATCGATTCCATTGCTCAACGCTTTATCTGGGTCAATCGCGTCCAACACGAGACCGCTTTCGGCAAGCCTCGGAACAAAGGGATCACTATAACTCACCAATGCCCCTCGCTCCTTAAGTAACAGGGCTATATCGATGGCTGGTGATTCGCGGACGTCACTAACATTCGGTTTGTAAGCTACGCCGAATAAATGTACGCGCGACCCACCGATTGAAAGAGTCCGACTATTCAATGCGGTAGCTATACGCTCGACAACATACCTCGGCATCCCCGAGTTGACGTGCCCCGCGAGCTCGATGAAACGACTTTCAAAACCTTTTTGTCTTGCCTTCCAGCTTAAATAGAACGGGTCAATTGGAATACAGTGCCCGCCGAGCCCAGGACCAGGATAGAAAGGCATGAATCCAAAGGGTTTACTTTTAGCCGCTTCAATAACTTCCCACACATCGACATCCAAGCGAGCACACATTAGAGCCAACTCATTCGCGAGACCTATGTTTACAGCCCGAAAAGTGTTCTCAAGCAGTTTGACCGTCTCCGCAACCGTGGTTGACGACACGGGCACTACTGAATCGACGATCTGCTCATATAAAATGGTCGCCACCTTAGTTGACGTCTCATCGACCCCTCCCACAACTTTTGGAATATTCCTGGTATTCCAATCGACATTGCCTGGATCTACACGTTCCGGTGAAAATGCAAGATAAAAGTTCTCCCCTGCCTTAAGGCCACCTGCTTCAAGTTTAGGACGTACTACTTCTTCGACAGTACCCGGATAGGTTGTCGACTCTAAAACCACAAGTTGACCGGCGTGAAGATGTTTCGCAATTTCATCAACTGCAGAGACTACATACGACAAATCGGGATCACGAGTCTTCCTTAAAGGTGTCGGAACGCAGATGTCAATCGTGTCAACGTCAGCAAGTCGCGAAAAATCGTTTGTAGCGGTCAGATAACCTGTCGTGGTAACTGTCTGGACCTCACCATCCGACACGTCACCGATATATGACTTCCCTTGGCGGACCTTTTCCACCTTCTCGCCATCGATATCGAATGCAATTGTTTTCAGACCAGCCTTGGCAAACTCAACAGCCAAGGGAAGACCAACATAGCCCAAACCAATTACACCCACACACGCCTGACGCGTACGAATCTTTTCGATCAGTGCCTTACTTATAACGTTCGTCATCACACTAGAATTCCACCGGACCACCACCGCCACATAGTTAATGATTCATAAAAGGCAGCACACTAGTCTACGATCAAAGACATCTGTGGAGCGGATTGATATTGCTATCATCGGCGGTGGGGTTGTTGGTCTCGCTACCGCCAATGCGGTAGCCCGGCGGGGTTACAGCACCTGCCTATTAGAATCACGCCCACGGCTTGGCCTCGAAGCAAGCACGCATAACAGTGGTGTCATACACGCTGGAATCTACTATCCAACGGGATCGCTCAAGGCGAATTTGTGTGTCGAAGGCCGGGAACGCCTCTATAGTTTTTGTCAAACTCACAACGTGCCACATGCCCGGTGCGGGAAATTGATTATCGGAATGACCACCGAGGACATCTCGAAACTCAACGCCCTTGCGGAACAAGCGAAAAAGAACGGAGTGGATGTAGACGTAGTAGATCGCTCTTTTATTAGAAAACTTGAGCCAAACGTCGATGGGGTCGCCGCTCTTTGGTCTCCATCCACCGGCATCATCGAAGCCGAAGCACTTATTCGCACACTAAGCAAGAACGCCAGCGAAGTCTATACTCTCACCAGTACTCCAGTCACGGGTGGCACTCCCTGTATAGACGGCATCGAAGTCCAAACGGAACAAGAACGCATCCTGGCACGAGTAGTCGTGAATGCTGCGGGGTTGTACGCCGATGACGTATCAGCCATGCTGGGTGGTGAAGAGTTCACCATCTATCCCGTCCGAGGTGAGTACGCTGAGCTACTTCCTCGATCGCGCCATCTAGTTACTAGACCTGTCTACCCACTGCCCGACCAATCAGGCCATGGTCTTGGCGTCCACCTCACACCGACAACTTGGGGCAGCGTCATGTTAGGACCCACCGCTAGATACCAGGCCACTAAAGACAACTATGAAGGCAACCGGCTGCCAATCGAATATTTCCACGAGGCAGCCAGAAGCCTTCTTCCTGGACTCAACATAGCCGACCTTCGACCTGGCGGCACTGGAATCAGAGCGCGTCCCGCCCCAGCCGACCAGACATTTGCTGACTTCATCATACGTTGCGACAGGCAAGTACCAGGGCTCATCCATGCGGCCGGAATTGATTCCCCTGGACTAACTGCGTGCTTAGCAATCGCTGAGGTGATTGTTCCCCTAGTTGATGAGATCCTCCATTGAATCGAATTAGACACCGGCCAAGCGTGCCTTAGCATATCGACTCACCGCATCCTGCCAAGTCGGCATCGCGATACCAAGCGATCTAAGTTTGACGTTCGACAGGGCACAAAATTGAGGTCGCTTGGCCTTGAGCTTAACAGTCGCCATCTGCACTGGAATGATACGACTCGAGCGATTCAGTTCTGCCGCTAGATGCGTTGCCACATCCATCCACGTACCCATACCTGAGCCTACACAGTGGTAAACACCCTCTGGCGGCGCTAAAGCTAAAAGCACCGCCGTAGCTTCTGCAACATCGTCAATATAACTTGGCGTTACAGTCCGATCTGTAAACGCTCGCACCTCCTTACCAGCTAAGATTGCATCAGCTATCCGATCGAGACTGCTCCCCCGTCTTCGACCTTCTCGGAAGGGAAGCAGTCCACCACCGAATAAACTTTCAACACGGAGAATGTAATGTTTCGCCTCAGCGGCAAACCATTCGCCGATGAGTTTCGAAATTGCATATGAACTCTGTGGATTCGGAATCGACTGCTCCGTGTAAGGTTGGTCACCATCACCGTCGAAGACAAAATCGGTACTAAAGTGCACAAAAATCGCACGAGTGGCAACAGCTGCCTGTGCCAACGCTCTTACACCAAGAGCGTTGACCGCCAGCGCGGCGACCGGGTCATCTTCAGCTCCATCTACATCATTGTAGGCAGCACCATTAATAATCGCATCTGGCTGCTCCTCTCGCACAACATCCATGACATCGAGATATCGTGCCAAGTCGAGCTCTTTTCGTGTTAGAGCAATCACTTGATGTGTTGCCTGCATCCGTGCCGCAACCGCATGAGCTAATTGACCACCTGCACCCGTAACAAGTACTTTCACCGCATCCTCTCCTTGACAGCCGCCCGCGTTTCTCGGTCGATTTCACGACGTCGGATCGTTTCACGTTTATCGTAGTTCTTCTTTCCTTTCGCCACACAAAGTGAAACCTTGACCCTACCGTTCTTGAAATACATCCGGACTGGAACAAGAGTGAGGCCTCTCTCCAACGTTTTTCCGATCAATTTCCTGATTTCGATCTTGTTAAGTAGAAGTTTCCGCCGACGAAGCGGCTCATGGGTAGCGTAACCTCGGTGACTGTAAGGACTGATGTGTAGGTTATAGAGAAATACTTCGCCGTGTTCCACACGTCCGTAGCTATCCTTGAGGTTTACTCTTCCCTCACGAATTGCCTTAACTTCAGTCCCCAGCAACACCACTCCGGCTTCATACGTATCAAACAGGTGAAAGTCGTGGCGTGCCTTCCGATTGTCAGCGATGAGATGCTCAGCCATGACTCACGCGGTTAGAACTCGTAAGGCGGGCAGCGAGACAAACCGCTTCGACCATGCTCGAAGGATCGGCAGCGCCCGTACCCGCGATATCGTAGGCTGTTCCGTGGTCAACCGATGTACGCACGATGGGAAGACCAAGTGTCACATTGACGGCCTGGCCAAACGCCACCATCTTGATCGGAATAAGACCTTGGTCGTGATAACAGGCTATAACTGCGTCAAACTCTCCTTTGAGAGCGCGAATGAAAACCGTGTCTGCAGGTAGCGGTCCAGTCACGTCGATACCCCGAGATCGACACGTCGAAACGGCTGGAGTCAATGTTGCCAACTCTTCCCGCCCTATCAGACCACATTCACCCGCATGCGGATTTAAACCTGCTAGCGCAAGTCGTGGTTTCTTGAAACCAAAACGGGGCAACGTCGACGCAGCCAGTTCGATCGTCCGTTCCAATCGGTCTGCAGTTAACAACACTGGCACATCGGAAATTGGAACGTGTATAGTCGCGAGTACTACCCGAAGGCGCTTCGAATAGAACATCATAGCAACGGATGAAGTCTCTGTTAGGACAGCGAGTAACTCGGTGTGACCTCTCCAGGGTAAACCAGCCTCCGCCCAAGCAGCCTTGTTTATCGGAGCAGTAGTAATCGCATCCAGACGCCCCTCCAATGCGTCGATCGTCGCGGATTTAACAGCTTCATAAGACGCTTGACCGCCTTCAGGACAGCCTACACCAGGAGAAAATTTTCGCCTCTCGGCTTCAGATGGACCGTACAGAACAGGCTCACAAACTGACTTTACTCTGGGATCATTGGCCGCTTTATCAGCGATCTCTGGACCGATACCTGAAGGATCACCGACGGTTAGACCGATTCTCGGAAAAGACATCTTATGATTCGTGTACAGCTCACCAGCAATGTGGCAAGTTAGTCTACTAGCAGCTACTACACGTGGAACAGTTGCCACTACAATTGGATCCATATCCCTCTTCGGATCGACTGCAACTGCTCTCGTTTGCACACCCTACAAACTGTTCTCCTTCGGCATTCGGTAGTTCGCAACGAAGGCAACATTTAAGTCGTCCACACAAACCAGAAAGTCGTGAGGGCCTAAGACTTAAACTCTGGCGTTTGGCCATCTTGATAGAAATCGGTTCAAATCCATTGAGCCAAGTCGTACAACAGAGCGGACCACCACAAGTCCCATAACCTTCTAACAGACGTGCCTCGTCTCTAGCTCCAATTTGCTTCATCTCAATTCGACAACGAAATTCCGATGCAAGTGCGCGAACTAACTCGCGAAAGTTAACTCGAGCCTCGGCAGTAAAATTGAATACAAGTCTTGGACTATCAAACTGCTGCTCAACCTTAACCAGTTTCATGGCTAGGCCACGCTCTTTAATCTTCATCAGAGCCACGCGGTGTGTGTCCCGTTCGCGCTGCTGTTGCTTCAGTCGCTGCTGAACGTCCTCCGTGGAGGCCCGTCTCAGCACTCTACTACTCGATACGGTCGGCGAGTGTGAGCCTGCATCTCGATGAGGAATGGACCGTGCGACGGTGCAATCATATCCCTCTCCCCTTTCTACAATCACCGTATCACCTGGCTGGAGCGGCGGGTCAAACACTACCTCAGAAAGCAAGACGATGCACCCGTCCTACTGGGTCGAACTTCACGCTGACAAGCGTCGCATTGTTAGACGTCATCCTCAGTTCTCTACAAACGACAAGCCAGCCAATCGGCGACAATCTTTGGATTCACGTGACGCTCTAAGGCATCTAGTGCTCTACCCACCGAATCAAATGCCTTGACACCCCGTGACCCGCCATAAACATCTGCGAGTGGCGCCAAACTATCGACTAAATCTACATTGACCAATGCCTGTGGTTCCGAACCTGTCCACAAGAGTGCAATATCCCGAAGCAAGGATGGCATCGTTCTGAGCCGTTGGATAAGTTCCTGTCGAAGATCTTGGCCCTTCTTCTTCGCTCCCACAAACTCTTGCGCCGCTACCAGTCTGGCGCGTCCATCACGTGCAATCGCGACTTGTTCCATTAGACGGACGGCAGCATCCCGCGCAACAACCAATTCTCCAGAAGCGAGAGTCACTGCACGCCCGGCACTCCCTCCCGCTGCCGCCAAGAGTTGAGCATCAGCTATCTCAACACCTAACCCTCGAACCACTTGAAACACCTCATCCACACTTAAATGAACGAAATTCAATTGCTGAATTCTTGATCGAACGGTCAGAAGCAGTAGATCCGGCCGCGAAGTTATGAGCACAAACTGTGAAGAATCAGGAGGCTCTTCGAGCGTCTTAAGTAGAGCACTTTGTGCCTCCGCGTTCATCCTATCGGCGTCTCTTATGACCACCACGCGACGGTGCCCCTCAAAAGGTCGATAAGCTACCTGGTGAACAACCTGACGAATCTGATCAATAGTGATCGGTTTATTCTCAATTGTTTCGACAAGCAACAAATCAGAGAACGAACCTCGAACAATTTTTTTACAGGGGTCACACTCACCACACGCGTCAACGACAAACGGGCGCGTCTTTACTAATGACAAGCAATTCTGGACCTGGGCCAACGCTATGGCGGCCAACTGCTTGCCCACGCCATCGGGACCGACAAACCCAAGACTGGGTGGCAGCGTGCCCCGACTCACGGCTTGTGCAATCAACTGTAGGAGCGGACCGTGTCCGACTACGTCTCGAAACGGCATACGCTTCAGAAGCGTAGCACGCCGAAGCTATCGGAACGACCAGTTCTATCATGAATGCACCGGGTCGTGTCACCCGACCCGGTGCTAAAATACTCAAAGGAATGGCGGGGCCGACGAGACTCGAACTCGCGACCTCCGGCGTGACAGGCCGGCGTTCTAACCAACTGAACTACGACCCCGCATCGGATCTAGCGACAACGCCAATGGGCGCTGGCCTGCCAGCCAAAACCCGTGGTCTCTGGGCCACCCGAGAAGGCTGGTGGGCGGTACAGGATTTGAACCTGTGACAGCCGGCGTGTAAAACCGGTGCTCTACCCCTGAGCTAACCGCCCCACATGGGCTCCGTGGTCCCGGCTGTCGACCAAGCCATCATTATATGTCAGAACATTACGCCTGAAACGAAGCCGGATACCCAAACTTTAATTCCCAAGACACTAAGTCCCGCAGCAAAACCCAATAATGTTCGATACTCACCATTCTGCTTGGCACGTGAAAGACTAAAACCACGATCTCCCGAGTGAAGCTCGCCATGTATATAAAGGTCGTAATCACTTCCAAACTGTTCTCGAAGCGTGGCTTCCTCAAGAGTGATCGCTACTCCAAGCATCACCACAAGATACAAGATTACGATTATTGCGACCAAGGCGTTAGCCGCAGCAACTACGAATCCGACACCTATTACAAAAGAACCGAGATACAAAGGATGACGGGTAAACCGATACGGACCAGACGTCGTGACTTCTTGTCCTTTTCTAATATGACCAGCCGCCCAAACTCGAACTATCTCCCCGACTGTCGCAATGAATCCTCCCAAAGCTAGCGAACTCCAAGTCGGTGTCGCGTCCCAAAACGCGACGGCTGCCGTCATAAACCCGAGTGATACTCGAAGCGGCGCTATACGTGCAAGGCCTTTAGGCGACGGGGTGGATTTACGATCAATCATGGGCCACTTGCAAATTTAACCTTCGCTCAACCGCATCGAAGACATCTTCAACCTCAATCTCGTCAACGCACGGTGTGTCCTGAAAACATCGGCGGACGACGACTGCTGTTGAACCTCGTTCTTTTCGATCGACCCGACAGCGACAAGGTTCGGCAGGGGATATCACTTGATCAATAGGAGACCAAGGACCGTTCCGCGCAGGATCGCTTGGTCCATAAATTCCCACAACCGGTGTACCCACCGCAGCCGCCACGTGAAGTGGACCCGTGTCGCCAGCGACAACTACGGCAGCCGCACGCATATGAGCCACCATGTCGCTAATGGTCGTCGAAGGCGTTAAAACCGAGGCCCCTTCCGAGGCTTCACGCACCTTGTGCGCCATTCGTTCCTCACCCGGCCCCCACAACACGGCTGACCTCAATCGAAGATCTCTCCAAAGCCGTCTGGCCAAGACTGCATAACGCTCGGGACTCCAGCATTTGGTCGGCCAGGCTGTTCCTGGATGCAAGAGAGCAAAATCATCGCCATCAGTCAATCCAAGCTCAATCCAAGTCCGGTTCAATACCTCGGAGGGTCGTTTAGAAATTGGAAACTCCCATTTGCTGCATTCGCCAACGAGAGGCCTCACAAGAGCGAGGTTTTTCTCCACCACATGCATGGCACCACCTACCGGAACTGACTCGTTGTACAGCCACCGAGCAGCGGGCTCTCGAAGGTTGCCAGCATCAAAACCGATTATTCGCCGAGCTCCGCACAGGCGAGCGGCCACTGCCGATTTGAGAAGCCCCTGGACGTCGATAACTATGTCGTACCGACGACGCCGCAACAGTCTCGCAACACGCCAAACACTGCTCCACGCGTCAAACCCAGATCGGGCGAGTGTGAAACGATTGTCAACTACCGAAACCAAATCCACCAGTTCTTTGTATCGATCGTCCAGCAACCAATCGATCTCTGCACTTGGGAAACTTCGACGTAAAGCCGCAACCGCTGGCATCGTGTGAACCAGATCGCCAAGCGCACTGAGACGAACCACCAAAATTCGCATATCGAGAAGTTGAGTCAGAATTGCGGTCGGTCTCGTCCGAAGTTAGCAATGCGGTTCAATAGCCCTTGCGTTGAATGTTCCTTGGGGTCACCGACAATCATAGTTCGACCACCATACCGACGAACGACGTCACGCTCGGGAACAGTCTCCTCGGCATAGTCGGTTCCCTTGCAATGAACGTCAGGTCGAATCCTATCGAGTAAATCCTCCACAGTGGGTGTCGAAAACACCACAACATAATCCACGACACCCATCGCCGCGACGATCTCAGCTCGCTCACTCGAAGGCAAAATTGGTCGACCAGTCCCTTTCAGGGCCCTAACCATTTTGTCACTGTTGACGGCAACCACAAGTCTGTCAGCTTGTTCTGCGGCCCCAGCAAGATATCGAATGTGACCTACATGCAAAAGATCAAAACAACCGTTGGCTAGTGAAATACGATGACCTGCCCCCCGGTCCGCAGCGACCATAGCCAGTAATTCTTCCTCTGATACGACTCGCCCCACGCAACACCTCATTCAGACTCAGCGGCTACAACCGCTCGTCTAAGTTCATCGCCAGACACCGTGGCCGTACCCCGCTTCATCACCACCAAACCACCAGCGTAGGTCGCAAGCCGAGCTGCCTCATGCAAAGAGGCCCCAGATGCCAACGCAAGTGAAATCACAGCGATCACAGTATCGCCAGCACCCGTAACATCCGCAATCTCGTCCGTGCCATAGATCGGGAGATGCGACGTTCGCTGTCCAGGTACAAACACCGACATGCCGCGACTACCGCGAGTCAACACCACTCCTTCTGAACGCGTGCGCTTGAGAATCTCGCGCCCTGCACGCTCCAGTCTTCTGGAATCATCACCAATCTGGCGACCCAGCATATTTTCAGCTTCGGACTCGTTGGGGGTGCACGCTGTTAAACCACGATAGCGAAGCAACTGATGTCGAGAATCGACGAGAATCGGGACACGTCGGCGACGGCCTCGCTTAGCAAGACTCCGCCTAACGGATGTTACGAGCGAAGGAGTGATAAGTCCTGAACCGTAGTCAGAGACTAGTACCGCATCACATTCTGGACAGGCACCCAAAGCGGATCGCTCGACCATTGAACGAATTTCAACTTCATTCGGAACTGAACCTTCGCGATCAATCCGAACGATTTGTTGTCGGGCCGAGTGAAGTCCACCGGCAAGGATTCTAGTTTTCACGGGAGTCCGGTAGTTCTTGACCCGCACGACACCCCGTCTCTTGACGCCCTTCGGGAACGCTTTAAGAACACGGCTGTCAACATCATCACGCCCGAGGACACCGACGAGTTCTGCAGTGGCCCCCATGGTCGCTACATTCGAAGCAGCATTTCCAGCACCTCCAGGCAGGATCGTTGTTCTGTCGTATTCAAGAATTAGCACAGGTGCCTCTCGTGACACACGCGACAGGCGACCAGAAATAAACTCATCCGCTACGAGGTCGCCAACAACTAAAAGTCTCCTCGAAGGAAACTCGTCAATAAGTCCTAACAGACGAGACTCCAATTCAGAACCGTCTAAAGAGCGATGAGTGCCTCCAAGTGCCATTAATTTAAATCCTCCGTGGCCACGGATTCGCTATGACCAGCTTCGGTGGGGACTGTTTCAACGCCTGAATCCACAACCCGCCACCGTCGGTGCATCCAGAGCCACAGTTCAGGGTACAGCTGAACGTATTTTTCAAGCACAGAGGTACAACGCTGAGTGTAAGTTCGAGCGGGGTCTGGGTCATCATCCGCCGGCGGTGTAACCGGTGCCTCGTAGACCATACGATAACGTCCGCCTGGAAGCGGTAAGCCGAAGGCCGGAATTACGGGAACTCCTGTACGAAGTGCCAAGGTTGCTATAGCTGAGGTCGTCGCGGCAGGTCGGTTCAGAAAATCGACCACAACCGCACTTCGGTCTTGGATATGTTGGTCAATCATGACCCCTACCGACCCGCCACCTATGAGAGCTCTCAGTAGACCTCGAATCGCGCCTTGACGTGGCAAGACGTGTGTTCCAACGTGAGTGCGAATTCGTTCGAGTTCCCGGTCAAGGATTGGATTGTCCAACGTGCGAGCCACGACAACCAGCGTCGCAAACCGAAGTGAATGATGCATCACAAGCAATTCCCAGTAACCAAAATGTCCAGTGAAATACATGACACCCTTGCCTTTAGCTAGTGCCTCCTCGACATGCTCCTGCCCTTGGATCTCGATCAAGTCCATTTTTTCAGCACTACTCATCGCATCAAAATTAAACAGTTCAACCACCTGACAACCTAGATGACCAAATGTAGTCCACAGTATGGTCTTATACTCGCCCTCGGGGCGCCCCGGAAAAGCGGCTTTTAGATTTTCAATCGCGAGTTGACGTCGACGAGCCTGAAACAGGTAGAACAAATGTCCTAGTCCGGCACCCAGCGCGCGACTGCTCCGCCGAGGCAGTAGGTACACCAATAGGGAAAAAGTCTTCACTGCCCCGTACTGGATCAGGTGACACAGCATAGTCAGTTACCCAGTGTAATCGCTCGCGCGACGTTTAATCGATCTTGAAGCCACGCGTGGAATTCAACGGCCGGTTGAAGATTGACCTTCAAGGGAACCCAGAGCACAGAAAAATCGAGTGGCCTGTGTTCGCGCAACCTCACCATATCTTTTTCAGTGGTGATCACGTAGTTAACATCCAAATTCTTGGCACGAGCCACTATGTTAGAAATATCTTTCTGTAGATATTGATAATGATCTCGAACTTGGATCAAATCGACGACATCGTATCCAGCTATCCGAAGGTGTTCGACAAACGACCGTGGCCTTGCTATCCCAGCAACCGCAAGCACACGCGTCCCCGGAGGAATTTCGACCTGATGCTGAACAGAGGCGTCACGAGGTACTCCTAACTCTCTTGAGAAGTAAAACACCTGCTGAACGCCAAAACGGCTAGCCAGCTCGTCGGCAAATTCGGCATTCCGCGCCTCAACCACCAACGCATCAGCGAGCGAAGCAGTCTCGGGAGATTCACGTAACCGACCACCAGGAAGGGTTCGAGAATCGGACGCGTCAGCTTCTCCGACAACTAAGACATCAACGTCTCGATGCAGTGACAGATGCTGAAATCCGTCGTCAAGTACGTGAACGGTAGTACCGAGTTGTGTCTCCGCCAGTCGTCCCGCAAGATATCGATCTTCTGCAACCAGAACGGAGACAGCGCGAAGACGACGTGCAAGCATGAACGGCTCGTCGCCAGCCTGTTGGAGACTAGCTTGAACTTCCCCACGGTTACTGACGACGACCACTCCTTCCAGTGGATCAACTCGACGATAGCCGCGGCTCAGGATAGCCGGACTTTCTCCCATGGACACAAGTAAGCTCGCCACCTCAGCTGCAACAGGTGTCTTCCCACTCCCCCCAACCGCTAATGCTCCGATGCTGATAACCGGCTGGCGCAACCGACGCTGACACTCCGGTCGCGCCGCGTACCATTTTCGACGACCAGAAGCCAGAAAACCATATAAACGGCTAAACACACTATCACCTACGGAACAGTTCTAATCTTCTCGCCGTGGTGGCCGACACTTGATCTGTCAAACGGAAGAAGCTCGGTGATCGCAGCTAATGTCTTAACTTGAGCTCCTTTCTCCTCCTCCAAGAGTGCTCTGGCGGCGTCACCAACACACGCACGGCGCACTGGATCCGCCATTAAGCCAACCAACTCATCTTGGAGAACAGTGGCCGACGACACTTGGATTGCTGCCGATCGCCTTACGAACAAGTCAGCAATTTCCAAAAAATTCTCCATGTATGGGCCGAAGACAATAGGTTTTCCAAACACCGCGGGTTCCAAGATATTGTGTCCACCGGCCGGCACCAAACTGCCGCCGACAAAGACCACAGTTGCAAGTTGAAATAGCCACGGTAGCTCGCCAATTGAATCGATGACGACTACCTCAGGAGGGCTGAATTCCTGGACTGTTAGTGCACTACGTAACATCACCTCAAAACCCATTTTCTCAGCCAGTCGAAATATGTCTTTGGCACGTTCTGGATGCCGGGGCGCCACAATGAGAATGGCATCATCGCTAGCCTCCTGAATACCCTGGAAGGCCTTAAAGATAGGCTGCTCCTCTCCTTTCAATGTGCTGGCAGCCATCAGAACCTGCCGGTTCTCAACAAATCCAAAAAGTCGAAGCACTGGATCGACGGCATCCAAAGCCACCCCGGTTGAGGCCGGACCCAGAGCATCAAACTTGAGACTCCCTGTGACGGACATGTTCGCCGGCGGGAGTCCGAGTTCCACAAAACGCTGACCCCATCTCTGGGTTTGCGCACAAACGAAATCAAGATTAGCCAAAGCGCGTTTCATGAACGGTTGAACAAGTCGATAACGCCGATAAGACCGGTCTGAAATTCTGGCGTTGACAATAACCGTTCGAACTCCACGACGACGGCAGGCGAGCAACCAATTTGGCCAGATTTCCGTATCTATAAATATAACCATTTCAGGAACAACCCGATCCAGCGCCCGTGTCACGAACCGTGAGAAATCGAGAGGTGCGTAAAAAACACTGTCGACCGAATACTGAAGTTGTTCAGCAACCTCACGGCCAGTCACCGTTGTCGTTGATAGCACGAGTCGATGGTTCGGATAATGCTGGCGGAGGCCCTCCAACAAAGCGCGCGCAGCCAGAACTTCTCCAACCGAAACCGCATGAATCCAAATTGACGGCTCATAATTAGGGTTAATGGCATCCGAAATATATCCAAAACGATCAGCACTTCTCCCAAGGGGTTTCCGATATCGCAGCCTCTTGTACGCAACAACCGGTAGAAGTGCGACAAAGTAGAAGAGCAGGACAAAACTGTAGAAGAGGTACATTCGGTGGTCGTTCGGGTCGAGTATAAGCCGCGTGTTTGACCACCAGCAAGGCCCTTAATTAGAATGGCGTGTTCTGTACACTAATAAGACTACACCAGGGACTAAACATCACATTGGAGGCTTAGGAGATGGCCATCAAGGTCGGAATCAACGGATTTGGGCGAATCGGGCGAAACATTCTTCGTGCGGCACGTGACGAGCAAGATTTGGAATTTGTCGCAATAAACGACATCACAAGCGCTGAAACTCTGGCACATTTGTTGAAGTACGATTCGGTCTTGGGTAACCTGCCGGAAGAGGTTTCAGTGAACGACAACCAAATTCGGATTGGTAGTCGATCTATTAAAGTTCTGTCCGAAAGGGATCCGGCTGCCTTGCCGTGGGGAAGACTCGGGGTTGACATAGTCTTTGAATCAACGGGACTCTTCACCAAACGCGACGACGCCGCTAAACACCTTGAAGCAGGCGCAAGAAAAGTTGTAATCACCGCGCCAGCCAAGGAACCCGACTTCACAGTAGTACTTGGTGTCAATCAAGACGACTACGACCCAGTAAACCACAACATCCTTTCGAATGCGTCTTGCACCACCAATTGCCTAGCCCCAGTGGCCAAAGTTCTACACGACACATTTGGTCTTCACCGCGGCTGGATGACAACGGTTCATGCGTACACAAACGACCAGCGACTGCTTGATTTACCCCACAAGGACCTCAGACGGGCGCGGGCAGCTGCAGTTTCGATGATACCAACGACGACTGGAGCAGCGGCAGCAGTGGGACATGTTCTTCCTGAACTCAAAGGCAAGCTGGACGGAATCGCGATACGTGTCCCAACACCTAACGTTTCAGTAGTCGATTTGGTGGCTGAACTCGAAAAACCTGCGACTGCCGATGAAATCAATGGCGCCTTCGCGGAGGCTGAAGCTGGTTCGCTTCGAGGAATTCTCCAGTTGTCCAGGAAACCATTAGTCTCGATCGACTTTCGAGGCAACCCACATTCGTCGATTGTCGATGCTGATTTCACCAAGGTCATGGAGGGTCAGTTCATCAAGGTTTTATCCTGGTACGACAATGAATGGGGTTACTCTTCCCGCTGTGTTGACCTGGCCAAGCTGCTCATGCAGAAACAATCGTAAAGGTCATCAGGTGAAAACTTCTGGGAATTCGCTCACACATTGGTATTTTTTGCTGCCTACATGAATAAGCGAACCATCGAAGACCTCGACCTTGAAGGTCGGCGACTCCTCATACGCGTGGATTTCAACGTTCCACTCGTTGCCGGTAAAGTCGTCGAAGACACACGTATCTTGGCCGCATTGCCGACGATCCGACATGCGCTTACTCATGGAGCCATAGTTGTAATAACGTCGCATTTGGGGAGACCTAAGGGGCAAACTAAACCAGAACTAACGCTTCAGCCGGTCGGATTTCGACTGTCGGAATTGCTTAAACAAAGGGTCCTATTTTCGAACGACTGTGTTGGAAAGACGGCAAAACGATTAGTCGCTGCGGCAAAACCTGGTGAGATTGTCCTACTAGAGAATCTAAGATTCCACAGCGGCGAAGAGGAAAACGACGAACAGTTTTCAACCGAACTTGCCACCTTGGCGGACCTCTACGTCAATGACGCATTTGGCACAGCGCACCGTGCGCACGCGTCGACAGTCGGCATTGTGCCAAAGGTTAAAGATGCTGCAGCTGGCTTCTTAATGGCTGACGAACTACACCATCTTGGTACACTACTCGAAAAGCCAGCACATCCCTTTGTAGCGGTGCTGGGTGGATCGAAAGTGTCTGGGAAACTTGAGGTAATAGAAAACCTTCTAGGTCGGGTAGATTGCCTGCTGATAGGAGGTGCAATGGCTTACACTTTTCTAAAGGCCAAGGGCTACCCAACTGGCGGTTCACTCGTCGAGCCAGACCTCCTCGCTACAACACAGAAAATCGAGCGAGCGGCTCTACAGCACGGAGTTGATCTAAATCTGCCCAGCGACCACTTGGTAGCCAACTCGGCTACTACAGGTATCCCCCACGAAACCATAGAAGTCACAGACCATTCGATTGGGCAGCGACTAGGACTTGACATTGGACCACGCACAATTAGCACTTACGAAAATGCAATCAAATCGGCTCAAACCGTGGTCTGGAACGGACCGTTGGGGGTATTTGAAATTAGAGAATTTGCTAATGGCACCTTGGCCGTTGCAGAAGCGGTTGCCAATTCAGACGCAATCACCGTGGTCGGTGGCGGCGATTCAATCGCAGCGATCAACAAGGCAGGTGTTAAAAACCAGATAACACACATCTCAACCGGTGGAGGGGCATCGCTGGAACTGTTGGGAGGACGCACACTTCCTGGTGTCGAAATTCTCCCTGACAGGTAAGAAATCTGTGATGAGCCGTCCCTGGAGGGTATCCATGAGAATTCCGTTTGTCACAGCTAACTGGAAAATGAATAAGACGGTGTCTGAAACATTGGACTACATAGATGTGTTCAACACATCTGAACAGGTGGAATCAAGAATAGAGGTTGCGCTTGCCCCACCGTTTACATCACTTTACCCCGCGGCTCAAGCCGCATCAAAAACTACGACCCTGATAGCCGGCCAAGACCTCCACTGGGAAGCTGAAGGCGCCTTCACCGGCCAGGTCAGCGCAGTGATGCTCAAGGAAGCGGGCGCAACATACGTGATCATAGGCCACTCTGAGCGCCGTCACATTTTTGGCGAGACAGACGATGACGTCAACCGAAAAGTTCATGCCGCAATCGAAAACGGTCTCAAGCCGATTCTTTGTGTTGGCGAGACGCTTGACGACCGAGAAACCAAAAAGACAATGAGCGTCCTGGACAGGCAGCTCGCGACAAGCTTAATGAATCTACCCTCCGATCATATTAATCGACTAATCGTTGCCTACGAACCAGTCTGGGCGATCGGAACAGGTCACGTCGCAACACCGGAGCAAGCACAGGAGGTCCATGCGCACATCAGGTTATACATAGGACAAGTTTATGGCCAAGACGCTGCGAATCATTGCAGGATCATCTATGGCGGCAGCGTCAAACAAACCAACGTCGCCGAGATAGTTTCTCAACCGGACGTCGATGGTGTACTGGTTGGAGGAGCAAGCCTTGAGCCAAAAAGCTTTGTCCAGATCGTGGAAAAAATTGCCAACTCGGCGTTATAATCTTAGCTTATGCTGAGCATGGTATTGTCTGGTCTATATATTGTCATTTGCTTCCTACTACTGGTTGTGGTTTTGCTGCAACAGGGAAAAGGTGGGGATATCGCTTCTGCATTTGGAGGCAGCGGTAGCAGCCAAGCGGCTTTCGGAGCACGAGCTGGAGCTACCGTGCTGACACGAGCTACAACTGTTCTTGGAACCCTGTTTATGGTTGGCGCGATGGTTCTTGCCATCATTGGCCAACGTGGTCCGGGTTCAGTCGTAAGTGGTTTGGATGGACCCGAAGTTCCAGTCGAGGCACCCTCAGAAACGGCGCCGGAAAATCCTGAATAATCGGAACGGCAAACGGCCGTCAACGCACTTGCCTCTTCTTTTTTTCGCGGAAGTGGCGGAACTGGCAGACGCACCAGCTTGAGGGGCTGGCGGTGGCAACATCGTGGGGGTTCGAATCCCCCCTTCCGCACCAACACTAATTTTTCTTCTGCAAAACCATTTCTAGGGGTCGTCCCGTTACTTGGACCCCTCCTGTCCGACATGCACCAAAATCTTGGCCAACAACTCTTCAAGGGTAACTGTAGGCGCCCATCCTAATAACGTTTTAATCTTACGCAGGTCGGGCACTCGCCGAGGCATGTCTTCGAAACCAGCCTCATAAGCCTTCTCGTAGGGAATTGTCCTGATCTCGGAGTCACTACCCGTTAACCGCTTCACGATTTTAGCCAGGTCCAAGATGGAAATTTCCCGATCGTTGCCAATGTTGAAAACCTGCCCCACAGCGCTAGGTTCTTTAAGAAGAGCGAGTAACGCCTGAACCACATCGCCGACATACGCGAAACTTCTCGTTTGCGAACCGTCTCCAAAAACAGTAATCGGTTTTCCAGTAAGAGCTTGGTCCACAAAACTCGGAATAACCATGCCGTACCTGCCTGATTGTCGTGGTCCCACGGTGTTAAAGAGACGAGTAATAATCACTGGAACATTTTTCTCTTTCCAGTACGCCAATGCCAAGAATTCATCAATTGCCTTGCTGCACGCGTAGGCCCATCGATGTCTCGTAGTCGCTCCCATCACGAGGTCGTCATCTTCAGAAAACGGAACGTCGCTACCTTTGCCGTACACTTCAGAAGTCGACGCAATCAGAACTAGTTTCTTCTTCTTGGCCGCATGACGGAGAACCACTTCAGTACCGTGCACATTGGTTTCGATCGTGCGGACAGGTGCTTCAATTATTAGTCGAACTCCAACAGCTGCAGCGAGGTGCACAACTACATCACTACGATCGATATGCTCGGCAAGAACCGGTTCGTTGACGATACTATCAATGACATAGCCAAAGTGAGGATGGGACTTCAATCGGTCAATGTTGTCCATCGCCCCTGTTGATAGATCATCAATAACAAACACATCGTGATGATCTTCCAACAGCGCCTCAGCCAAATGTGACCCTATGAATCCGGCTCCTCCTGTGATGAGTACGCGCATAGTGATGTCAGATGATTGTAATTGACAGCTAACCTTTGAGCGACTTTTACGTGGCGTCCGAAGTGCCATCCTTGGCCAATACCAAGACTACCCCGAGGCCATTCGTTGCCTTCAGATCGTGACCATCGTAGTTTTCACCACTACATGGCCGATTGGCAAATCTTCCCGTCTGCCATCTTCTGAATACAACATCGAAAGTCTCGCGATGTTTGAGTAGCAGACGGATGATATACTCCGAACCTCGCATTTTGTAAAAGTAACCACCTAACGATAAAACCAGGAGGACGTCATCGCTTCAAAGGTCTTTGTTGGCAACTTGAGCTTTACTACAACACAAACAGAAATTGAAACACTCTTTGGCCAAGTCGGTACAGTCACCGAAGTATTTCTTCCCGTCGACCGGGCAACAGGTCAACCCCGAGGATTTGCGTTCGTTGAATTTGACGACCAATCGTCTGTAGCCGAGGCTATTTCAAAGTTTGATGGAAACGAATTGCAAGGCCGTCGACTCAAAGTCAACGAAGCCTCAGAACGTGAGCGTCGCCCCTCCCAACCCAACTTTGGCCCCAATGACCTACCGTCTCGCTTTAAAGCATCCAGGCCAAAAGGTAGCCGGCGTGGTATGCGGGGAAAGAAACGAGGATTTTAGGGCCAAACGTGCCAATGATGCGAGTCTGCGTCACACTCGGCATTGCATGGTTATTGATCGGCGTGAACGTTACGACTGTATCCAGCCCTGTTAAAACTCTCAAAACCCAAGCTGGCAGTGACGTAGCAGCTGCGCGTAGACTAATCAATGAAGCTCAACAGCGGTATGGTCGGCTTCCCATCGGGCCCTCCAACGTGCTGCTCTATCAGCAATACTATGATCATTACGGATTTACTTCGCCGTCCTTCATCGATATTTGCGCGGGTCTTGTAGCTGTCAGTTTGGCGCGCGCAGACACACCTGACGAATTACTTGTTGAATTCAACCGTTCCCTGAACTACAGAGAAGGGCTACTCCCAGTTTATGCGAGCCTAGCCCAGAAGTGGGGTCTTGATAGCAGCTCGACGCCAGAGACTATGGATGACGCAATCACTGACCCAGACGAGCGCCTACTGTTTAAAACCGCGCTGTTAGCCGACTCGGTCTCTACCATTTGGTCTTTTACACTCGGATATCAATATTTTCAACTCACATCAGAGTCACCTCAGCAACAAATCCCGAATGCCGTTAGCTTGACCCAACCACAGGTCAACGACCGACTACGAAATCTTGCCAGTGAGAGTGCCCCCTGACGAGGGGAGCAAGAAACTCTGTCGTTCAAACCGTCGCCAATTTCTGAGACAATCTGCTGAGTTCTACTAGGTTATGTCCCGCTGAATATGCCAAAGTTCTTTGTTGGGCTTATGAGAATCACCACCGTTCGGCATAGCTCGCTCGTCTGGCTGTTTGGCGGTCTAGTGGTAGTTGCGACCTTTGTTGGTGCGAGTGAGGCTCAGGGTCCTAGCGAACCACCTCTGTACGAACAATTAATTTCTGGTGATTTAGTTCCGATAGGACAAATTCTGAACGGTCGTATCACGATCGATAGATTCGATTTTGAACTGATTGACGGCGAGCTATATACCATCAGCCCAATCAACGACCAGATAGCGATTGTGGTCTTCCTTGGCGAAGGTGTGGTTCGTAGCTATCCTCCCGACGGCGTTGAACATCAGCAACTCGAAAAATTTCTCGATGGTGAAGATGTGCTTGAAGAAACCTTCGAGCGCTTTGTGTTTTGGGTTAGCGATGACACCGGAACACAACTCCGTGAGCAGGTGGATGACGTTATACCTGAGAATCTTGATCGAGCGAAAGACCTATTGCGAGACCGGCGGAAGAATCTCCTGGAACAGCAATTAATCAATCCGGACAGCCGTCTCCTAGTCGATCTGATTTCACTGCAGCGGATGCAAGAAATTCGACCACTCAGAAGATTCTTTCATGCACAAATTGACAGTCGTAATAACGGTTGGCTCACCATTAACATCGAACCTCTGGAGCGAGAAGAAGTTCAGATTGTTCGGTTCGACCGGCGACGGAACACTCAAGATGTGTGGATGGGGTTTCACGCTCTGTCGGACTTCGAAGGCGCCATGAGAAGTGCAGCCTTTGAGGGATTCCCTCGTAATCCTCAAGTCGAAGGAAAATTGAGTCACGGCGAGGACGACGATTGGAATGCGCTAGACCTAGGCCTCCCTCAGAGGCCATTACAGCCACAGCAGGAAGGATGGACTCGAAGGGTGAGGGTTCTCCGGACGGATGTTGATCTCGCTCTGGAAGGCAATGGTGATGCCAAAGCCAGCGCGGCTCTCCTTTTCGAAGCCCATCAGCCCATCGATGCGATTCGTCTCCGCCTGTCGCCAGTTCTGAAAGTGAGCGACATAAGGTGGCAATCATCCGTGCCGGCAAACCCAGACAACGTCCACGACATCACCTTATTGGCAGGAACCCCACCCTCTCCCAACGCACCGGTTGAAATTACCGGCGACACTCTTCACTTCGTGCAAGCCACCCATGACCGACGGCTCGCTGAGGACCTTCATGAACCCTCTGTGACTATCGTACTGCCGAGAACCGTAGCGCCTACAGAAACGTTCATCATCAGACTCGCCTATGAAGGGAAACTTATTGACTACCGTCGAGACGGAAGAACCTACGTACTGAAAGATGCCGTGAACTGGATGCCAAGCCACCTTCATACCCGCGGCACGTCAGGCACCCGCCTGCGTTTAACCTATCGGGTACCCGAACGGTTTCGCGTAGCCAGTGGTGCCAGTTTGGTGGACGAACAAACTATCGACGGCACCAGAATTATGCGTTGGGTTTCAGAGAACCCCGTCGCGAGTATGTCTTTCAACATCGGGAGGTTCAATATCTCGACGGTGGAGCGTGACGCGCCACCAAACATAACCGTTTATGCAGACCGGACTCACCGCGGGTTTAGCCCCGGTAATCGACAAAAGACGCTGGATGACTTGGCGGGTGCAATCCAGACCTACACCGATTACTTCGGTCCCTACCCGTTTGAATCACTGCTGGTAACGGAAACTCCAACGTACAACGGTCTGGCTTTTCCCGGTCTTATCTTACTTTCATTTCAAGCATTCGGTAATCTGCACACGGGCGAGGCGGAGTTGTTTCGTGCACACGAGGTCGCTCATCAATGGTGGGGTGTCGCCGTACCATTTGAAGACTATCGAGATCAATGGCTCTCGGAGGGATTTGCTCAATACTCGGCCGCCCTTTACACGTTGAAGGGCCTAGAGCGAGAAGACCAATTTATGGATATGTTGGATGCTTGGCGTTTGGACGTACTGGGTGAAGTCAACATCGGACAAACAAATGGCAAAAACTATGGGTTCAGACCCGAAGCTATTCAAAGAAGCGATGGTCATAAATCAGGCCCACTATCAATTGGGTACCGACTGAGAACCGCGGAGACTCCGCTCGACTACCGACTTTTGGTTTATGAGAAAGGCGCATTCGTCCTGCACATGCTCCGAATGATGCTGATCGAACTGGAGACTGGTGACGATGAACCGTTCAGAAAAATGATGCGCGATTTCTTTGGAGAGCATCTATTTTCATCCGCTACGACCATCGCATTCGAAATGGCGGTCACCGAAGCATTCGGTACACCAATGGACTGGTTCTTCGATCAATGGGTTCATGGAGTGAACATCCCGACTTATCGACCTGAATTAGAGGTCAGCCCACTCACCGACTCGGCCGACCCGTTTCTGCTGCACGGTCGCATCCAACAAGAAAATGTGCCGAACGGGTTCCGCATGCCCGTCCCAGTTGTCATCAAGTTTGAAGATCGGCCGCCGATTACTCATCGTCTGTGGGTCGATGCCGATACCGTTGATATTGAAATTCCGCTTCCTGCGCGACCATCTGAAATCTTGTTCAACTACCAACACGGGGTTCTGGCGCACATTCGCTAATCGCAGCCTCACGCTGATTCGGTAAAGCAGAATTGTTGCCGAAAGCAGACGCTAATTAACTTGAAGCGCTCTGGCAACTTCACTCTCCGTGAACGCTCTAACTCTCACAATGACAGCACCACCATCAATCTTCGCCATCTACTTGACCAGCCTGAAGCGTTCGCTGAGCCGCCAGAACCACAGGCCGCTCAATCAGTTTCCCGTCCAAAAGAAGAACCCCTCCCTCTTGAGACTCATAGGCCGCCACCACCTTTCGGGCCCAAGC
>Ga0310120_10000845_pt1 | contig 23545 bp, 32 predicted proteins | sample CB27_AW_983_MG_FD_203506 | JGI IMG/M metagenome (GOLD analysis project Ga0310120, IMG submission 203506) | Marine microbial communities from Western Arctic Ocean, Canada - CB27_AW_983 | ecosystem: Environmental > Aquatic > Marine > Oceanic | place: Canada: Western Arctic Ocean | collected...
GTCCGAACATTTCGTTCGACAGCTAAACCTAGTCTGCAAAAACGAATCCGCGTGTCGTTTAAGGGTAATCCCTAAAAAATAGTCGGGGAGCACCGACTCACCTCACGAGAAACACCAGTTGGCCACCGCGGAGACACCACACATGATTGAGAACTATCAACATACCAAAGTTAGCGAGTTAACCGACGATGACAGCAGCCGCAATGACGGTTGTCCATTGTCCATTCTTAAGTCCAACTGCCGTTTGGGTCACGTTCTGTGTGCGAACAATCTTGTTTGAAAGCCGCCAGACTTCCTTGTTCTCATCCCAACTTTTGTCGGGATCAAATTTCAAACCAAGGGTCGTCGCTAGCATCTCAGCAGCCAAATCTTCCGCATAATCTCCAGCTGTCTCTTCGTTCTCGCCAAAGCTATGGTGCTCTGACAAATAGCCGTAGAGCTTCCTCTCCCGTGGAATAGCAACGCCGACCGAAGCCGCAACCAATCGATGCGGCTCTCGTGTCGCCGCCTCTGACATCACGACAAAAGTCACCTGCCCGGGCTTCAGACGTTTAACTCCGTCAGCGCGCGAAACAATCTTGCATCCTGGCGGAAAGATGCTTGAAACCCTCACGAGATTACAGGCAGCAATTCCCGCTGAGCGAAGAGCCAGTTCGAAAGAGGTCAATTTCTCTCGATGCTTTCCAACACCCTTCGTAAAGAAGAGTTCTGATGGCACAAAATCAAGCACTAGGGGAACGAATCCTAGTTAACATTGAAGAAATCTGTCAAGACCGGCAGCCCTTGTCGTTGACACTTAGCAAACGAACCTCGAACAGCCAGCGTATCAAAAACGCAAGCATACTCAAATTCTGTTATCATACGTATGATTAAAACAAACGTTCGATTTCTAGCTCTGTTTCATAATTTATAAATTGTGTTCAATATTGAAGGTGTCTACCCAAATTGATTGCTCAGCTTGAGCAGTCATTTCAAATGAGTCGCAGCACACTACCTGTTGACAATAGTTAAATCCAATGTCAAAAAAAACCTTAATTTTCGTGTTCTTGTTTCTCGTGATTGGTGGGCTCAGTGGCGTCGGCCTCTGGATGCGGTCACCTGAACTTCCCGAAGTAGACATCGAGCCAATTGCCCGCCGAGACCTCATCGCGATCGCATCTGCTCCGGGAACTATTCAGCCTCAGTTGTCAGTCGATATGAGTGCCAGACAGATGGGTCGAGTCACTCGACTCGCGGTCGAAGAAGGGGAACGGGTCACTTCAGGACAGTTTCTCTTAGAAATCGACCCGGTGAACTTGCAAACGATGGTCAATCGTGGGCAAGCCTCAGTTGAAGCGGCTGAAGCCGCACATGAACAATCCCAGGTCGCTGTTGAGACAGCCCGAGTTAACCTGACCCTTGCCCGCGAGAACCTTGAACGACAAGCGGATCTCTGGTCGCTGAGACTTGTTTCCCGTGAAGTCTACGACCAGGCCGTGGCGGATGTTGACTTGCGAGAAAGTGACCAAAGGGCCAGGGAAGCCGACGTTGCAGGCGCCGCACAACGAATTCTTCAGGAGCGTGCGTCACTGGACGCCGCTCATTACGACCTGTCAGAGGTCACCATTACATCCCCGATCGATGGCATTGTGACTAGGCGAAACATCGAGCAAGGGGAAACTGTCGTAATCGGGACGATGAACAATGCGGGCACAGTCCTGCTCACCATCGCCGACATGTCGATTCTTGAAGCCGAGATCGAAGTCGATGAAACCGATGTTCCATCGATTCAACTAGGCCAGCGGGCTGAGATCACGATCGACGCACTACCGGACGAAACCTTTACCGGCTACGTCACCGAAATTGGAAATAGCCCCATTCAAACTCAGGGCACTGGTACCCAAGACGCCACCAATTTCATGGTCGTTATCACCATTGACGGAGATATTCCCGAAGTCCGACCTGGGTTTACCTGCACAGCAGAGATCACCACCGGCACACGTTTGAATTCACTGGCCGTGCCCATTCAGTCGACTACCATCCGGGAGTTCTCCGTTGACGCGACCGGCGCGATTGTGCGACCGGTTGGTACTTCTGAACCGAATGGAATGGGAACGGCGAACGTAGCACCGATTGCGTTCGGGAATAACCTCCGCGTTGAAGAACTCGAAGGGGTGTTCGTTGTCAGACAGGGCATCGCTTCATTCGTCCCAGTAACGACTGGCATCGCTGGCGAACGGTATTTTGAGGCATTAAATGGTCTCACTGAAGGCGACCTCGTCATCACCGGGCCTTTTGAAATCGTCCGCAACCTCAACAGCGGTGATCCTGTGGCTATCTCAGAATCCTCAAGCACCGGAAACGACGGATGGACAGGCGTGTCCGGCACTTCCGACTCTGGTTCCGCTATTCAGATGCGGATCGGAGGCTAACCTGCTCGGTGGCACGTTAACGTGACATTAGCAGAATATCCATCTCCAACGAATTAGGTTCAATATGAAATTGGCACTGATAGGGGAAATGGTGTTGATCGCGCTTCGCGCGATCTGGAACAACAAACTCCGTTCGTTCCTGACCATCCTTGGGAACATCGTTGCCGTCGCCTCAATCGTCACGCTCGTGTCTTTAATTCAAGGGATTACCGAAGAAGTCACAGACGTTATTCTCTCGGAAGTAGGAGCTGACTCCTTCATGGTGGACCGCCGCGGCATCACAACCAGCGAGGAAGACTTTCAAGAAGCCAGAAATAATCCTCGAATCACATTGGCAGATGCCGCTGGTATTCGGCGATACGCTTCAAACGTTACTGCGGTCATGGTTGAAGGGCGTCAAAGCGGTGAGGTTCGCTACCGTGAGCGCATTCTCGAATCCGTTGACGTCAATGGCGTCACTGAGGAGTTCACTCGGTTTGCCACCTACAACGCCGAAATCGGCCGACTACTCACGCCGACGGAGGTCCGTCTAAAACGCAACGTTGCCGTGATCGGCTGGGACGTTGCCGACCGATTATTCGAAGGACTTGACCCCATTGAACGACGGATTAAGATTGATGGTGTTTCATTTCGAGTCGTCGGCGTAAGCCGTCCCAAGGGATCAACGTTCGGCATGTCACAGGACGAATTTGCCATCATCCCTCTCGGTGCATTCCGGAGACTCTTTGGCAGTAAGGCGAGTCTCGGTTTAAGAGTACAGCCGGTGGATCCGAACGAGATCACTGCATCAATTTCTGAAACCACTATGGCGCTTCGAACCCACCGCCGACTCAAAGCAAGCGAAAGTGACAATTTTGGCATTATCTCATCCGACATGGCGCTCTCCCTCTTCAACCAAGCAACGACCGGTATCTTTGCGGTACTGGTGGGAGTGGTCGGACTCGCACTTGTGGTCGCCGGCATTGTCATCATGAACATCATGCTGATGGCTGTCTCAGAACGAACGAAAGAAATCGGTCTTCGAAAGGCGCTCGGCGCCAAGAGACAAGACATCATGTGGCAAATACTCACAGAATCTGTAGCGCTCTCGATCCTGGGGGGTATTTCTGGAACGGCGCTTGGCGCGACCGCGGCACTCGCACTTGACCGGTTCGCCCCAGTGCCAGCATCGGTGCAACCATGGTCCGTTTTCCTGGCAATCACGCTGACGGCGGCCGTTGGACTCTTCTTCGGTATTTACCCTGCCTCTCGTGCCGCGGCACTCGACCCCATCGAAGCCCTTGGTAGAGCTGACTGATGAAGCGTTCACTGTACTTGCTTAGAGAAATCGTCACGATGGCTGTGTCCACCATCCGCACACAAAAAATGCGGTCTGGGCTGACGATTCTTGGCGTGGTCATCGGGATTACATCGATCGTGGGCATGACATCGCTGGTGCGTGGATTTGATGAATCAATGCGGGAAATGATCAACGACCTGGGCCCTGATACCATCAGTTTGATGCAGTTTAGCGGGTTGAGCTTTATGTCCGGTGAGGACTTCAACGACCTGCTGCAACGGCCAAGTTTAACGATCGACGACGCCAACGCCATCAAGCGTCAAGCTGAATCTATCCGCCGTGTCATCATCACTCTTGGAGAAAGCGGCGGTCCCGGCCAGACGCGTTCCCGCCTGAGCTACCAAAACGAACGAACACCCCCGGCGTCGGTTGTCGGCACTGGACACGACTATCCAGAAGTGAACCCTATTGAACTGAAGCATGGGCGATTTTTCACTGAAGGAGAAGTTAGTCATCGGCGACGCGTCGTGGTACTTGGCCAAGATTCGTCAGACGCGCTGTTTCCATACGCCGATCCCATCGGTAAAACAATACGGGTTGACAACTTGCCATACACGGTAGTTGGTGTCCTAGAGCCACGCGCGGGCATTATGTCAAGTGGCAACGAGGACAGCATCGCCATAATTCCACACTCCGCCTATCAAAAACAGTACGGAATCAAAGCCTTTCGGTCGAGACGCGGGCAATTCTCTTCCATCATGATCAGTGCCGTCCCAAGACCGGGTTTTTCACGTGACGACGCACAGGGCGATATCGAGAGAATCATGCGAATCCGCCATGGACTTCGGCTTGACGAACCGAACGACTTCGACCTGATAACCACTGAAGCAGCTCTCAGGCTGTTTGACCAAATCACGGCAGCGACATTTTTGGCTCTCGTCGCGATCTCGTCGATCGCACTCCTAGTAGGTGGAATTGGTGTCATGGCGATCATGACGATTTCGGTCAAAGAGCGGACACGTGAAATCGGCACAAGAAAGGCCATCGGTGCTCGACGGCGAGAAATTCTCTGGCAATTCCTCCTCGAGGCGGTCTTTCTGACAGGAATCGGTGGTGTGATTGGCTTTCTTCTTGGCAGTAGTATTGGAATCGGTGTTCACTTCATTACAGGCTTCCCCCTTTCACTCCCCTGGTGGTCTTTTGCACTTGGAATTGGCTTCTCTGCGACAGTCGGCATCGTCTTTGGTATGTTCCCCGCAGTGAAAGCCTCTAGTCTTGACCCGATTGAAGCTCTGCGTTACGAATAGCTTTCAGACTTGAGTGACTCGCTCAGTCGAAGTACGATCAATGGCTCTTCAGAATGAAGATTTTGAGGTTCAGAGTGGAGTAATGCTTCTTAGTGGAGTATTAGAGCGTCAGCGGATCGTAAGGGGGACACAGTCATGAAGGTCTACAGCGCGCCTAGCATTCGCAACGTCGCCATCGTTGGTCATAGCGGTGCCGGCAAGACGCAGCTCGTCTCAGCTGCATTATTCGACGCAAAGATGATTAATCGATTGGGCATGGTAGATGATGGCACGACAACAACTGACTTCGACGAAGAGGAAGTGGCACGAAAACACACACTTTCGTCGAGCATTGCGGTCGTCGAATGGAACAAGGCTAAGATCAATTTCATTGACACCCCTGGAATCAGTAACTTTCTTAGCGACACACGCGCTGCCCTTCATGTCTGTGACGCAGCGCTAATCGTTGTCGATGCCGTTGCCGGCGTCGAAGTCCAAACGGAAAAAGTCTGGAATATCGCTGCCAAACTTGAAGTCCCGTGTCTCGTTGTCCTAAATAGACTAGACCGAGAACGAGCCAGTTTTGAACGTTCACTGTCCTCACTCCGTGAAGCCTTCGGCCGGACCATCGTGCCAGCCCAGATTCCTATCGGGACGGAACAGAACTTCAAAGGATGTGTAGACCTCTTAGGACTAAACAGTCTGACGTTCGATTCGGATGGCAATGAAGCCCCAACGTCTTCCGGAGTCCCCGATGAACTCACGGATTCGTCAAATAGCGAACGTGAGGCCCTGATCGAACTCGTGGCAGAGACCGACGATACCCTAATGGAAAAGTTCTTTGAGTCCGGCACGTTGAGCCAAACGGACCTCGAGAAGGGACTACGTTCGGCGACGCTCAAGCGAAAGGTATTTCCGCTTGTCTGCACATCAGCCCACGCAAACATCGGGATCCAGCCTCTCCTTGATGCTGTCGTAAAGTTTCTGCCCTCTCCTGAAGATCGACCCTTTGTCGCTGTCGATCGCGAAAACGGCGAAGCAACGGCGTATGACAACGGAGAAACCGCTCCAGTAGCGGCATTTGTGTGGAAAACAATTGCAGACCCATTTGCAGGTCGCATCACACTGTTCCGCGTTGCAGCCGGATCAATGAAGGCCGATTCGTCGGTGTTCAATGTCACGAAACAGACTACGGAAAGATTTGGGGGTCTTTCCGTCATGCAGGGAAAAACCGCCACGACAGTCACAGAACTGAAAGCCGGAGACTTGGGAGCAGTTGCTAAACTCAAGGAAACGCAGACCAACGACACATTGGTCGCTGACAAAGACGGTACATTCTTGTTCACACCAATCCAGTTCGCCGAACCATTACTCTCCTATGCCATCGAACCGAAAAGCCGTGCCGACGAAGAGAAGATCAGCACAGCCCTTCAACGCCTGCAGGAGGAAGATCCAACTATTCGCTACGAACGAGACCCGGAAACCAAACAACTATTATTGTCTGGCCAAGGGCAAGTCCATATCGAAGTAACTGTCGCAAAGTTAAAACGACGTTTTGGCGTTGAAGTCAATCTCAAACTACCGAGAATCCCGTATCGAGAAACGATTACCGCAAGTACCGAAGCACATGGCCGCCACAAGAAACAGAGTGGCGGTCACGGACAATTCGGAGACTGTCGAATCCGAGTTGAGCCACTACCTCGGGGAAAAGATTTCGATTTCGCCAATGAAATCTTCGGCGGATCGATACCTCGACAATTTGTACCTGCCGTTGAAAAGGGCGTAGATGAAGCCAGGAAAAAAGGATTCTTAGCTGGATACCCAATGGTCGATTTCCGAGTGACTCTCTACGATGGGCAATTTCATGCTGTAGATTCAAACGAAATGTCTTTCAAAATGGCCGGTCGTCTAGCCTTTAAAGACGCAATGTCAAAGGCCAAGCCAACACTCCTTGAACCAATCATGGATGTAGAGGTATCAGCACCAAGTGATTTCGCAGGTGACCTCATGGGCGACTTAAATGGACGACGTGGACGCATCGGAGGAATGGAAACGAGAGGCGCCTCAACACTCATCAACGCGCAAGTGCCAATGGCCGAAATGCTTACCTATGAGCAGCAACTAACGTCCGCAACCGGTGGTCGTGGATCGTACAACATGGAATTCTCACATTACGAAGAAGTCCCCTCACATCTCCGAGGCAAGATCATCTCGGAAGCGAAAGCTGAAAGAGGAGAGGAAACGAGCGAAGAAGAATAAACCAAATATTTTGAGAGCTTTTTGTATTCGTAGCTCTGACTTGGTCTGCCGATACAAGCCAGAATTACCAGACTCTGCTAACAATCATTCGACTAAGTAAGCCGTCGTCCCTGACCGATTTGGTTTGGTGTTCTAGACTTTCTTTCTAGTTCGCTTGGGAGTCGCCTTACTGCCCTGCCGGTCAGACCTTCCACTAGAAGTTCCACTTCTATCACCAGCGGCTTTGTCACCACCCCGAATCCGTTGCGCTGCTCGACGAATACGCTCGCGAACACCACCCCCTGATGTCGAAGACCCCTGATCTTCCGTTTTGCCTTCAGTGGTCTCGGTTTCAGGATTAAATTCACTTCCGATCAACTCGACTTGGGCCATCTCAGAAGCATCGCCTTGCCGGAAACCAACACGAATGAGCCTTGTATATCCCCCCTGGCGGTCTTCAAATCTTGGGGCAATAGTCTCGAACAGCTTAGTCGCAACTTTTCGGTCAGCAATGTCTCGTCGAACACGTCGTCGGGCATGGATTATTCGACCACTCTCAGTTCCATCAGCAATGCCGCGTTTAGCCACCGTGATCAAACGTTCCACGAACGGCCTTAGCTCCTTAGCTTTTGCAACAGTGGTACTAATACGCTCATGCCGAAGTAGCGCATCAGCTTGATTGCGAAGCATCGACATTCGATGCTCGGAAACACGTCCTAATTTTCGATGGGCGACTCGATGACGCATGTCTAGCTACCTATAACCTATTGAGGTTCTAAAGGATCTCCAACGGCCGATGAATCCACCTGCATGCCGAGACCCAAACCCATAATGGTCAAGATCTCTTTGATCTCATTCAGTGATTTCCGACCAAAATTCTTTGTCCGTAACATCTCGGGCTCAGTCTTTCGGACTAGCTCTCGGATTGTTCGAATATTCGCATTCTTGAGACAGTTATATGAACGCACCGAGAGTTCAAGTTCATCAACACTTTTATCAAGATGCTCATTAGCAATCGGTTTGGTCTCGACCGGAGTCGATTCTTCCACCTCTTCTTCGTCAATGGGGTCATCGATATTGACAAAGATGTTCATATGATCCTTGATCAACTTTGCACTCAGAGCAACCGCGTCGCGCGCACTGATCGCACCGTCAGTCCAAACATCCACTGTCAATTTATCGTAGTCAGTGGTCTGTCCTAATCGTGCAGCCTCGACAACATAATTAACTTTCTTGATCGGCGAATGTACCGAGTCCACAGGAATCCATCCGATTCCCAGATCGTCATCAAAATTTCTGTCTGCCGGCACATATCCACGACCCTGCTTCACGCGAAGTTCCATAGTCAAATTGCCACCCTCTGCGACCGTGGCAACATGAATATCTGGATCTAGAATTTCGACGTCCCCACCAGTTTCGATGTCGCCAGACTTGACTTCACCGGCACGATCAACACGAAGAAACAATGTCTTGACCTGGTCTACGTGAATCTTGATTGGCACCTGCTTAAGGTTCAGGATGATATCCGTTGCATCCTCCACCACACCCTGAACAGGCGAAAACTCGTGCTGTACACCATCAATCTTCACTGCAGTTACAGCAGCACCTTCAATGGATGAAAGTAAAACACGACGCAACGCATTGCCTATAGTCGTCCCGAAACCACGCTCGAACGGCTGTGCATAGAATCGACCATAGATTTCAGTAAGCGTGTCCCGCTCAAATTCCAAGACCTTAGGTCGCTGGAAACCTTTCCACAACATTAAATTAAGTCCTTTCCAAAACGACGAACGGCCGGTTCGGTAGCATAAATTATTTCGAATACAATTCGACGATCAATTGTTCCTGAACCGGAAGCGCCAGCTGGTCCTTCGTAGGAATAGCAAGAAATCGACCCGTTTGGGTCGCTCCATCCACCACGAGCCATTCTGGAATCCCCCGGCCCTTTACTTCTTCTATGGCGTACTGAATAGCCGGATTCTTCGCGCTGCCTGACTTGACGGTTATCTGATCACCAGCTCGGAGTCGATACGAAGGAATATCTGCCCGTTTACCATTTACCAGGAAATGTCCGTGTCGAACCAACTGGCGAGCTTGGGGACGGGACGTCGAAAAACCAAGTCGATAAACTACGTTATCCAAGCGGCACTCAAGCAATTGCAGCAAAATCTCGCCAGTGATTCCTTTCTTTCTGTCCGCCGTTTCGAAGTAACTACGGAACTGGCGTTCAAGCACTCCGTAGATTCTCTTGACGCGCTGCTTTTCTCGTAATTGCAGCCCGTAGCCAATTAGTTTGGCCTTTCGACCTTTTCCATGTTGGCCCGGCGGAACGTTTCGTCGCTCAATTGCACATTTCTCACCGTAACAACGCTCGCCCTTGAGAAAGAGCTTCATTCCCTCTCGCCGACACAGCCGACAAACCGAACCCACATAACGTGCCATACTCTCCCTCGCGAATATTTTCTACGAAGTCAGTTTTTAACCAATCCAAAATTTGTCCAACGCCAGTCCCCACACAACGCTATTTCCCCTTAGGTAGACGCAGAAACCTGTTGTCCATGTCTCTGGAAACTACACCCGACGTCGTTTCGGCGGACGGCATCCATTATGAGGAATCGGTGTCACATCTCGAATAGACTTAATCGACAATCCGACCGACGTCTGTAATGCACGAATCGCTGATTCTCTTCCGGCTCCAGGACCCTTTACTCGAACATCCACGGACCGCACGCCAAAAGCCTTGGCTCCCTGCCCAGCACTGATCGCCGCCTGCGTAGCAGCATATGGTGTACCCTTTCGAGACCCCTTAAATCCAATTCCTCCGGCGCTCGACCACGAAAGCACTGCTCCACTGTTATCGGTAATCGTGATGATCGTGTTGTTGAACGAAGCTAGAATGTGCACCACGCCATGCGGCACAACACGTTTTTCGCCACGTTTCTTGAACGCCTTCTTTCGACGTTTCGGTTTCCCGCTGGGGAGACCACCATCGATGGTATCCGCTTTAGCCATCGCTTGCCTCGCTCATCTGGGTGAGCACATTATCGTTCATAGTTATGCGGTTCTCTTTTTGACAACCGCCCCCTTGCTCGGGCCCTTGCGGGTCCTCGCGTTTGTACTGGTCCTTTGTCCTCTCACCGGAAGATTCCTCCGATGCCTCAAACCACGATAACAACCGATCTCCATCATGCGCTTAATATTCATGGAGATTTCTTTCCGAAGGTCACCCTCAACTCCTCCGCGTTCTTCAATGACACGGCTGATCTTACGAACGTCATCCTCCGTAAGGTCTTTAACGCGTGTGTCTAGTGCAACACCCGCATCCGCCAAAATATCGCTAGAGCGATTAGGACCAATTCCAAAGATATAAGTAAGTCCTACCTCAATCCGTTTCGTCCGTGGGAGATCAACACCAGCAATACGAGCCATAAATTCTTCCTAGTCTAAGTGGCACAAAAAATTTCAAAATCACACACAAACAATTAGTTCCACAGCAAAATCAACCTTGTCGCTGCTTGTGCTTAGGATTCGAACACACAACTCGGACCACGCCACGGCGCTTCACAATCCGACACTTGTCACACATCCGACGAACCGATGCACGGACCTTCATAGCGACCTCTTTTTTCCTCCGCTAACTCTAAGTAAGACAAAAGAATATCTCATGAAACGTGAATCGGATCGGCCCGATTCTCCTTTGTGATCGGAACACTCAAGACAACCGGACCATCAGCAGTAACAGCGACCGTATGTTCGAAGTGAGCTGACAGGCTACCGTCCTTCGTTACCGCCGTCCAACCATCATCCAACACCCTCACACCCGGAAGCCCCATGTTGACCATCGGTTCAATCGCTAACACCATACCCTCCGCCAAGCGTGGACCATGACCAGGATCACCATAGTTCGGGATCTGCGGTTCTTCATGCAAACTCGTACCGATCCCGTGGCCGACAAATTCACGAACAACAGACAATCCATTCTTCTCTACACACTTCTGGACAGCATGACCAAGATCGGACACGCGGGAACCAACACGAGCACACTTGATCGACTGCGTTAACGCTTCTTCGGTAACATTCAGCAAAAAAGAGGCGCGCTCTGAGATGGAGTCGACCCCTACGGTCACTGCCGAGTCGCCGTAAAATCCGTCAAGCACGACACCCATATCAATTGACACAATATCACCAGCTAAAAGTGGTTTCTGGTTCGGAATACCATGGACGACAGCCTCGTTGACGGAAGTACAAAGAGTCGCCGGAAAACCCTGGTATCCCTTAAACGCAGGAAGTGCTCCCGCCTCACGAACCCATGCCTCCGCAGAGGCATCAAGCTCCAATGTAGTAATACCGGGAACTACCATTTTCTTTAACTTACTCAGCACGTCCGCCACCAATGCATTCGCAGTGCGCATTCGTTCCAAATCGGCAGGCGATTTATAGGTAATCATCAGTTAATCAACTGCCCACTGCAGGCGCGATTTCGTCGACCACGCTATTGACAGCAGCTGCAACGACATCAGGAATATCCGTCCCACCAATTCCACGAAACGTAGCCCGCTCGTTATAAAAATCAATTAAAGGTTCAGTATCACGTCGATAGACTTCCAATCGACGACGCACGACACTCTCCTCATCGTCACTCCGCTGCACTAACTTCCCACCGCATCGATCGCATACAGACGGAAATGATTCGTCTGTTAAACCAAAAATGGTTCCACATTTTTCGCACATGCGACGGTTCGAGAGTCGAAGCAAGATGTCCTCATCACTCACAGCTAGGTCAATAACGACAAGGCCGTATCGATCATTGAGTAGCTCATCTAAATCTTGAGCTTGAGACAATGTTCTCGGAAAGCCATCCAGCACAACGCCACTACGTGCATCTGGTTGCCCCAATCGCTCACGAACAATATCAATAACAATTTTGTCCGCAACAAGCCCCCCGGAATCGAGGACAATTTTTACCTGCTTGCCAAGTGCTGTCCCTGACTGAACAGCCTCCCTAAACATGTCACCAGTGGAGACATGCGAAATCCCACGCGTCCCCGCTAAACGCTTAGCCTGTGTCCCTTTCCCCGCTCCTGGAGGCCCGAGAATAATCACATGGAACGGCATCAACAAATCCACACTCAGCTACGGCGCCCTTTTATTCGCGTCTTCTTCATAAACCCATCGTAATGCCGCATGATAAGCTGCGATTCAATCTGTTGCACGGTGTCCATGGACACACCAACAATAATTAACAGAGATGTGCCGCCAAAATAGAAGGTCACACCAAGACCATTGGTTATAAAGTCCGGCAACACATTCGCATCCAACCAATCTCCAACCACCGCACATGGGTCTGGAAGGAATGGAACACAACGCATCGCGTCAGCTCGGAATCCAACGATCATCAGGTCCGGCAAAATTGCGACCAATGCTAAGTAGATTGAACCTGCCAAAGTTATTCTTGTCAGTATCGTGTCAATGTATTCGGCGGTCCGCTTACCAGGTCGAATACCTGGGACAAACCCCCCGTGTTTTCGCATATTCTCAGCAACGTCATCAGGATTAAAGATAATTGACGTGTAGAAATACGCGAAGAAAACGATAAGTCCTACGAACAAAAGATAGTACCAAGGTCTACCATTCTGCAACTGGTCTGTGATCGTCTCTCCCCATCCGCCAAGAGGTAACGCCGCAGCAGCCGTTGCTGGAAAGGCCAAGATCGAAGAAGCGAAAATAACCGGAATAACCCCACCGGTATTCACCTTGAGGGGAATGTGCGTGCTCGTTCCACCAAACATCCGACGACCTACAACACGTTTCGCGTACTGAACAGTAACTCGGCGATGCCCTCGTTCAATAAATATTACTGCGCCGATCACTACCACCATAGCCACAGCTAACAGAATCAACGTAAACAATCCGATAGCTCCAGTCCGCATTTGGTCAAGAGTCGTCAGTACAGCCGTCGGTAGCCCAACTACGATCCCAGCAAAAATAATGAGGGACATTCCATTGCCCACACCACGTTCCGTAATTTGCTCGCCAAGCCACATAACCAAGCCCGTTCCCGTCGTTAAGGTCAGCACTGTCATAAGGCGAAACGACCAACCAGGGGAATAGACCAACGGTAATCCACCAGCAATGTCAGTTTGGCGCTCCAGGAAAATTGCGATCGCCATTGCTTGAACGACACACAGCAGGATGGTTCCGTAGCGAGTGTACTGGGTAATCTTTCGACGCCCGAGCTCTCCCTCCTTCGAAAGCCGCTCCAAATAAGGCACAACAGCAGTCATTAACTGCAAAATGATGGACGCACTGATGTAGGGCATGATGCCCAACGCAAAGATAGTTGCCTGGGCTAAATTGCCACCAGAAAACATATTGTAGAGACCAAACATGGTCCCCGCAGCCTGTTCCACTAAGACCGCAAGAGCATCCGTGTTCACTCCTGGCGTTGGTATAACACCTCCAACACGATAAAGACCAAGAATCGCGAGCGTGAACAAAACACGTTTCCGCAAGTCAGGAATCGAGAAAATGTTCGTAAAACTCTCGACCATCAGACGGATTCCTTCTGCTTAGCGCCGTGATTTTCCACGAGCTCACACTGACCACCAGCGCCCTTAATCGATTCTCTTGCCTTAGCACTAAATCGGTGAGCCTTGACTGCAAGAGCCTTCGATAAATCACCTCTCCCCAGCACTTTGACCAGACCGAAACGAGTGATGAGACCAAGTGCACGTAGCGCGTCCGGAGTCACGACGGAACCACTCTCGAATCGCTGTTCTAAAACATCAAGGTTCACGACTTCATATTCAACTCGGAAACGATTATGAAATCCTCGTTTCGGTAAGCGCCGATGTATCGGCATCTGACCGCCTTCAAAACCTCTCTTGCGAGAGTATCCGGAACGGGACTGCTGCCCTTTATGACCTCGCCCCGCGGTTACACCTGTCCCTGCACCCTCCCCGCGCCCAACCCTTTTCCTTTGTCGCTTCGCACCTGAAGGAGGTTGAAGATTACTAAGACTAATACCGGGGTCGTCCGATGCTAGACGTAAGAGTTTTTCCACGTCGCTAATCTTGTTGGACTTCATGTTCCTATTCATTAGAGTGCTGGGGTTCCGCCGAAACTAAGTGGCGCACTGCTCGTATCATCCCTCGGATTGACGGATTATCCACTACTTCCACGGATTGCCCAATTCGTCGAAGACCCAAACTTCGAACCACGAGTTGTTGTGACTTCTCGTATCCAATCCAGCTACGGACCAAAGTAACACGTATCCGTGAAGCCCCGTCATTACGCTTTGCCAGTTGTCGCATCGTTACGTTTCACCCTCTGAGCATATCCAAGTCAATGCCACGCAGTTTTGCGACCTCCACAGGATCCTTCAATTCAGACAATCCAGTGAACGCCGCGCGCACAACATTACGAGGATTGTCAGACCCAAGTGACTTGGTAAGGATATTGTGGATACCAGCCGATTCAACGACCGCACGAACAGCTCCACCGGCAATAATACCGGTCCCTTCCGGAGCTGGCTTCAAAAGCACCTTGGCAGCACAGAATCGACCTAACACCGCATGAGGAATCGACGTACCTTCCAGTGGCACGCGTATCAACGCTTTTTTAGCGGCTTCAATGCCCTTTTTGATCGCCGACGGAACCTCTTTTGCCTTACCAGTAGCAAATCCACAATGACCTGCACCATCACCTACCACAACTAGCGCACTAAAACTCAGGTTCTTACCACCTTTAACGACCTTCGTGACACGGTTGATTGATATAACGGTATCTTTCAGATCTAGCATGGTCGAATCGATTTTCGATTGTGACTTCCTCATCGGTCTCTAGAACTCCAATCCAGCATCTCGCGCAGCATCTGCCAAAGACCTCACCCGGCCGTGGTACAGGACACCTCCGCGATCGAAAATGACCTGTTTAACGCCCATCTTCAGAAGTCGTTCAGCCACCATCTTCCCGATCACTTGCGCACCAGCTACATTACCTCCTCGAGCACCGTCCGTAAGATTCGCTTTTACGACTGACTCGGTACTCGACGCCGACGCAACAGTTCGCCCTGAGAGATCATCAATTGCTTGTGCGGAAATATGCACCAAACTCCGCGCTACGGCTAACCTCGGCCTCGCAGCTGTCCCATGCAACCGCTTTCTCTGGCGCAATCGTATTCGCGTGCGTCGATCATGGTTGGTTTTTACTTTCATACACTTTCTCGCCGTTCGCAACTAGGCTCCGGTCTTTCCAACTTTCTTCTTTAAGACCTCACCGGTATAACGGACACCCTTCTGTTTATAAGGATCCGGCTTTCGCAAAGCCCGAATATCTGCCGCGACTTGGCCGACTTGTTGCCGATCGATTCCGCTAACCGTAACGTGTGTTTGTTTTTCAATCGCAACGTCGATTCCGGTAGGAATATCAAAATTAATCACGTGTGAATATCCAAGCGAAAATAGAACTTGCTTTCCAGCGACTTCCGCACGATAGCCGATTCCAACAATGTCGAGTTCCTTGGCAAATCCCTTTTCAACGCCGTGCACAGCATTTGCCACGAGACTTCGTGCAAGGCCATGAAACTTCCTAAGCGACTTATCGTTTTCACGCACTGGGTAGGCGGTAAGAGTTCCGTCCTTCTCCTCAAACCGTATCCCAGGTGGCACCAGTTGCTGCCGTTTCCCTTTTGGGCCCTCGACATCGACACTACCCGAACCTACGTGAACTTTTACGCCACTTGGTATCGGAATCGGCTTCTTTCCTACACGAGACATATCGGTCTCCAGCAGAAACTCGTTACTACCATATGTCGCACAGCGCTTCTCCGCCTACACCAGCTTTAGCCGCATCTCGCCCTGTCATTAGACCTTTTGAGGTCGTCAAAATACTTGTACCCAAGCCCGCGAGCACCGAAGGCGTCTTATCTTTTCCAAAGTAAACGCGTCTGCCTGCTCGGCTCACTCGCTTCAGACCATTTACCACACTTTGACCTTGAGGTCCGTATTTCAAATTAAGTCGAAGAAAAGGACGCGCAACCCGTCCCCGCGGGTTCGCCAATTCAAGCGTCTTAAAACCCCGAATGTAACCTTCCGTCTCAAGGATTCTCGCGATATTCTCCTTAAGTGAAGACCAAGGGACGTCAACTCTCGGTTGCCGCTCGGAATTTGCATTTCGAATTCTTGTCAACATATCAGCTATTTGATCAGCCATAACATTCAGACCTTAACCCTCGTCACCCAATGCATATAAGCAGTCCTCGCTACGTGACGGAATCGACAGACCTACCAACTGCTCTTGATAACCCCAGCAATTTCACCTTCAAGTGCCAACCGCCGGAAACATAACCGGCAAAGGGCAAACTTTCGGAGATAACCACGAGGTCTCCCACATAAACGACAACGGTTACGGGCTCGCACCTGGTACTTTGGCGCCTTAGCCTCCTTAACTATCTTTGCGGTTGTGGCCATGGTATAGGTAGCGCCTCAATTCTGCCGGAACGGCATTCCCATTAACTGTAACAATTTCAGGCCTTCTTCATCGGTTTTGGCCGTCGTTACCACAGAAACATTCATGCCACGATTCTTATCCACCTTCATATAGTCGATTTCAAGAAATATGAGCTGGTCTTTCAACCCAAGAGTGTAATTACCTCGTCCATCAAAACCACGCGGAGATATACCTCGAAAGTCCCGCACACGCGGCAGTGCCATCGCTACCAGCCGATCGAGAAACTCGTACATCCGTTCACCCCGCAACGTCACCATGACACCGATCGGCTGCCCCTGACGAACCTTAAACTGCGCAATCGATTTCCGTGCTTTTCTTATGACAGGACGTTGGCCGGTTATTTGTGCTAATTCCCCGCCACCAATTTCGATCACTTTCGAGTTCTGGGTGGCTTCACCCAGGCCCATGTTCACAACAATGCGTTTGATTTTTGGCACGGCCATCGGACTACTGTAGCCAAACTCTTTGCGCAACGCTGGAACAACCTCGGTCTGATACCGGTCACGTAAGCGGCTCATTTCGTCAATGCTCCGTCACACTTTCGACAAATTCGTACCGATCGGCCATCGCCGAGTAACTGGTGACCAACCCTTGTGGGTGCACCGCACTCTGGACAAACAACCTGTACATTGGAAGAATGCAGGGAAGCTTCTCGTTCAACGATCCCACCCTTCACGTTAGCGCGTGGGTTCGGGCGAGTGTGACGCTTAATAAAATTAACCCCTTCCACCACGACTCGGTTTGCGGCCGGAAGCACCTTAAGAACACGACCACGCTTACCACGGTCTTTTCCGGCTAGCACAATCACGTTGTCGTTCTTACGAACGGGCATCTGTAGTCGAGACATCTTCTAGCTTCCTACACGGTGTTTACAACACTAAGTCGGCGGCCTTTTCTTGTTTCAAAAAAGCCATTTCTATATGACCTCAGGAGCCAAGGAAACAATCTTCATAAACTTTCGTTCACGGAGCTCACGGGCCACTGGACCAAAGACTCTGGTACCGATCGGTTCGTTCTGATCATTGACTAGTACAGCGGCGTTAAGATCAAAACGAATATAACTTCCATCACGTCGCCTATGCTCTTTCTTTGTCCGAACGATTACTGCCCTAACAACCTCTCCCTTTTTCACAGTGGCACCCGGCGTCGCTTCCTTTACTGACGCCGAAACAACATCACCTAAGCCCGCATAACGTCCTGTTGAACCACCAATAGGATTGATGACCATAATCTTGCGGGCACCAGAGTTGTCCGCTACGTCAAGAACAGACTGCATTTGAATCATGGCAACTACACCGTCTCCGCTGGCTCAATGACACGCGTCACAGTGTACCGTTTGCGTCGACTCAGCGGACGTGACTCCACCATAGCGATTCGATCTCCAACTTTTGCAGAATTATCTTCATCGTGTGCCATAAATTTCGAGGTGCGTCGTTGAATTTTTCCGTAAAGACTATGGCGGATACGCCTCTCCACAGCCACAATGACTCCACGGTCAAGCTTGTCACGCACGACCAAACCTACCACTTCGCGCTGCTTACCCATTATCGTCTCCCGAAGCCATCAATTCTCGCTCTCTGAGCAGAGTCTTTACCCGGGCCCGGTCTTTCCGCAGAGAACTCATCTTATGTGCCGCTATGTCCTGCCCCATGGACCGTTGAAGACGCAGTCGAAAAACTTCATCGTCGAGTTCTAACGCTCGTTTTGCAAGGTCGTCGCTTCCTTGCTCGCGAAGCTCAGAAATCTTCGTCATCGTGTCCCCGCGTCATTAAACCGAGTCGCAAACTTTGTGCGAATCGGAAGTTTCGCTGCCGCCAAACGCATCGCTTTTTCCGCATCTACCGCATTAACGCCTTCCATTTCAAAGAGAATTCGACCCGGTCGGATAACAGCAACCCATCCTTCAGGTGCCCCTTTACCCTTTCCCATTCTTGTTTCCTGTGGTTTCTTCGTAATAGGTTTATCAGGAAACACACGCACCCAAATTTTCCCGCCACGTTTAATGAATCGAGTCATAGCAACACGCGCTGCTTCAATTTGACGATCCGTCATCCAGCAAGGCTCCATTGCCTTCAAGCCATAATCCCCAAAGGACACGGTTGAGCCACGCCAAGCTTTTCCAGACATTCGTCCGCGATGTTGTTTCCTGTACTTAACCTTCTTTGGCATCAACATGTGTTATGCCTCTAAATCTCTACACCCGCCCGCCACGACGTGGTGGCCGGTATTCCTCTTCTTGACCGACTTGTGGCTGTAAACGCTCACCTTTATATAGCCAGACTTTCACACCGATCGCACCAGCCGTCGTCCGGGCTGGCGTAAACCCGTAGTCAATGTCTGCCCGCAGGGTCTGCAAGGGCAACTGGCCATGGAGATACCACTCCGACCGAGCAATCTCGGCACCATTCAGACGTCCACCTACCCGAACTTTTATGCCCCGTGCACCGAACCGAAGCGCGGCCTCAACAGCTTTACGCATTGCCCGACGAAATGCGACCCGCTTTTCTAACTGCAAAGCCACAGATCCGCTAATAAGCTGAGCATCAAGCTCAGGTTTCTGGATCTCTTGAATGTTGATAAAGACTTCTCGTTTCGTCCTCTTTTGGACCTCAGCCTTCAGCTTCTCAACCTCTGTACCTTTACGACCGATAATGATGCCGGGCCGCGAAGTGTATATATCAAGCTTCAGTTTATTAGCGGCACGCTCGATCTCAATCTTAGAGACACCAGCATGGGCGAACCGCTCCCTCAAATCGCGCTTAAGCGCGAGGTCTTCGTGAAGTAATTTCACGTAGTCGCGGTCTGCATACCACCTCGACCGCCACGTCTTATTGAAGCCCAAACGAAACCCATAAGGGTGAACTTTCTGTCCCATAATTCCTAATCCGTCTTCGACGCGTCCGTTACAGTGTCTCCATCTTCACCGGAAGAATTTCCCACAGCAGCAACAGCTCGGGCATTTGCACGCTGTCCAACGACAACTGTTAAATGCGCTGTACGTTTTAGTATGCGAAACGCACGCCCCATCGGCGCAGCGCGAATTCGCTTTTGAGTCGGACCTTGGTCCGCGTAACATGCAGAAATATGCAGTTTGTCAACATCCCCACTTTCGCCGCCACCCTGTTGAACATTTGCAACTGCCGAAAGCAAAGTTTTCTCGATATCCCTAGCAACCGATTTACGAGTGAATCGTAACGTCGCTAACGCTCTTTCCACATCCTGACCACGGATCAGGTCAAGGACGAGTTTGGCCTTCTGCGCCGAAGTACGGACGTACCGTGTCGTCGCCCGCCCTTCCATCATCTCCCCCCGCCCGATCTGGCAACCGAGGCAGTCTTTTCGCCCCTCGATGTATGCCCTCGAAACAATCGTGTCGGAGAAAATTCGCCAAATTTATGGCCAACCATATTTTCAGTCACATACACAGGGATGAACTTTCTGCCATTGTGAACAGCAATAGTATGGCCGATCATCTCCGGCACGATAGTAGACCGACGAGACCATGTCTTGATGACCTTTTTTTCACTACTTCGATTCAACGCCTCAATCTTCTCGAGTAACGGCAAATCAACGAAAGGACCTTTTTTTAGTGAGCGACTCATAAACAAATTCCTATTGCGGGCTCTTATCAGAGCCCCCTGGGTTAGGACACGTACCCACAAACGTTAAAGTTTCTCTATTCAACCTACCTAGAACGTTTTTTCTTTCGCGAAACTATAAAACGATCCGACGGTTTTTTCTTACGGGTCTTGAAACCCTTGGCCGGCTGTCCCCACGGCGACACTGGATGACGACCACCTGAGGCATGTCCCTCACCACCACCAAGTGGATGGTCTACTGGATTCATAGCATTGCCACAAACATGCGGGCGTCGTCCTTTCCACCGTTCCCTGCCAGCCTTTCCTATTCGAACATTCTCGTGATCAACGTTTCCAACTTGACCAATCGTCGCCAGACATTTCGGAATGACCAGTCGCGTTTCACCCGAGGGCAGCCTCACAGTGACATACTTGCCTTCCTTCGCGACTACCTGCACAGACGAACCTGCACTTCTTGCCATCTGGCCGCCCTTTCCCGGGCGCAGCTCAACGTTGTGCACTTCTGTTCCCAAGGGAATGTTTTCCAGCGGCAAGGTATTCCCAGGAACAATGTCGACTCTAGAACCAGAGACCACGGTATCTCCGACACTGACACCAACCGGATGCAAAATATAGCGTTTCTCTCCATCGGCGTATGTCACCAGCGAAATACGAGCGCTCCTGTTAGGGTCGTACTCAACGGTAGAAACCTTTGCCGGAATGTCGAATTTATTTCTCTTGAAATCAACAATGCGGTAGGCTCGCTTGTGCCCGCCGCCACGCCACCAGATCGTTACCTCTCCCTGATTATTTCGACCGCCTGATTTCTTTAATGGTCGAACCAACGGCCGATGAGGCTTATCCGTCGTGATTTCCTCAAAGGTCGGTACCGTTTGAAACCTTCGACCAGCCGACGTGGGTTTATACTTACGAATCGCCATAGTAATTAATGTCTCTGCTATCTAATGCTTAAGCGCCTTCCATAAACTCTGGCACTGGTTCGCCGGCACGCAAGCGAACATACGCTTTCTTCCAATCTGGTCGCTGTCCGACGAAACGCCCCTGGCGTTTTGTCTTTCCGTGAACGATAGAAGTCTTCACTTCAGCCACCTTGGAGCCCAGAAGCTGCTCGACTGCACGTTTGACTTCAACTTTCGTCGAACGGAGCGCCACTTTAAACACGAGAATTTGGCCGCCTTCTCTAAGCAAGGTTGTCTTCTCAGTAATAATGGCTCCACGTATCACGTCGGTTACCTTCATTTGCCAAGCACCTGTGCCAAATGTTCGACAGCAGATCGACTTAGAATCAGTTGTCCCGAATCAATAACATCCCGTGCAGTCAAGCGATTCGAACGCACGAAACGAACAGTCGGCAAATTTCGAACTGCACGTTCAACACGGTCATCGAGACGGACATCAACCAACACTGCTTTTCTCCGAACACCGAGTCTCTCAAGCAATTCGACAGCCTGCCGCGTCTGCGGACCTTCCGGTTCGATCTCAAACGCGTCAAGCACAATGACGCCCCCAGAAAAGAGTTTTTGCCGGAGAGAAGCAAGCAAGCCACTTTTTATGACTTTTTTCGGCAATGGATACGAATAGTCTCTAGGCTGTGGGCCGAACACCGTTCCTCCGCCACGCCATAGTGGATTGCGCACCTCTCCAACACGCGCACGCCCTGTCCCTTTTTGACGCCAAGGTTTCTTTCCGGTCCCACTCACCCGCCCGCGGGTCTTTGTCGAATGAGTGCCACTACGCCGACAGGCTTCCTCATGAACAACAGATTCCCAAATCAAGTTTTCATCTCGCTTATTTCCAAGAAATCTGACTGTAGCTTCCTCTGTGATCCGCGTCTTCTTGTAAACGAATTCGCCACCCCGACCAAAGAGGTCGTCGCTTAGCTCTATGGAATCTACTTTCTCGTTCTGATTATTGACAACGTCGATTGTCATCACCGTTACCCATTAGCCTCAACACACAAAAGGCAAAAACCTGTCGAAGAACAACATTAGAGACCTAATCCACAAAGAGAACCAAAGTCGGTCCTGGGCGAACATCACTTAATCTTCTTATCTGTTTCATTATGCGATTCCCGAGCCGGGGCAACAGCCTTCCGTATCACTACATAACCTCCAGGCGCACCCGGAACCGCTCCCTTGACCACGAGGTGATTCGTATCAGCATCAACTTCAACGACACGAAGGTTACGCACCGTTACCCGATCACCGCCCATACGACCAGGTCCACGCATACCTTTCATCACACGTGATGGGTACGAGGATTGCCCAATCGAACCCGGCGCTCGATGGAACATTGAGCCGTGGGTCGCGCCGCCCCCGCTAAATCCGTGTCGTTTTACAACACCTTGGAAACCGCGCCCTTTACTCGTACCACTCACATCGACCTGGTCTCCGGCAGAAAACAAAGACACGAGTACCTGCTCGCCCACTTCTGGCACTTGGCCCGTATCAAGAATGCCGACTTCCTGCCGTACTCGAGTCGGCGGAACGCCAGCACGTGCATATAGTCCAGCGACTGGCTTCGTAACTCGAGGCGCACGACTCTCGACCAAGCCAATCTGGACTGCCCGATAACCATCACGATCTAACTGCTTCTGCTGCACGACAACGCAAGGACCGGCTTTAAGAACCGTCACAGGCTGCGCGACGCCTTCCGCAGAAAAAACCTGGGTCATGCCGACCTTCTGTCCGATAATAGCGTTCACCATCGCTTCCGACCCTTATCGAGATTTTTTACCGAATTACGCATGCTCTTTTCCAAATGCCTTAATTTCCACATCCACACCTGCTGGTAGGTCAAGCTTCATTAGAGCATCGACGGTCTGTGACGTCGGCTCGAATATGTCAATCAATCGCTTGTGGGTACGCATCTCGAACTGCTCGCGGGACTTCTTGTCGACATGCGGCGAACGCAACACCGTCCATTTATTTTTGTCAGTCGGCAATGGAATCGGGCCAGCAAGTCGCGCACCCGTACGTTTCGCCGTTTCCGCGATCTCCGCGGTTGACTGATCGAGAATACGGTGGTCATAGGCCTTTAGCCGAATACGAATTTTTTCACTAAACGTTGGCATTACGTATATACGCTACTTCCCGAAATCCGAAGTTAATCAACTGTCCGGAACTCGTCAGATGCGTCTCCTACTCTACAATTTCCGTAATAGTTCCAGAACCCACCGTGCGACCACCTTCACGAATTGCAAAACGCAATCCCTTCTCTAAT
>Ga0310120_10000846_pt1 | contig 23544 bp, 24 predicted proteins | sample CB27_AW_983_MG_FD_203506 | JGI IMG/M metagenome (GOLD analysis project Ga0310120, IMG submission 203506) | Marine microbial communities from Western Arctic Ocean, Canada - CB27_AW_983 | ecosystem: Environmental > Aquatic > Marine > Oceanic | place: Canada: Western Arctic Ocean | collected...
ACACCGGCGAGACCATTAGCGTTGACCTCACCCTTCACGGGAAGGTCAGCTATATCCCAGCACGCAGACTGGAAGTGGTAATCGATCCGCCCCCTTCCAGAATGATCCGGGTCCGGGCTGTGGTAGATGAGACCATGATGTTCGGCCCGCGCCTGCGACTTATCACTGAAATTTCGACTGAAGTGGGTTCGACCAGATTGACGATTCGGGACGAGGTCCAGAACCTGGCCGCGACGCCCCAGGAAATTCAGCTCTTGTACCATTGTAATTTCGGCCGCCCTCTGCTGGAAAAAGGGGCCCGTCTGGTGGTGCCGGCCAAACGAGTCACACCCCGTGACCAGCGGGCTACCGACGGCGGGATGAGCAGCTGGAACCACTACAGTGCCCCACAGCCAGGCTACGTCGAGCAGGTCTATTTTCTAGATCTGGCAGCTGACGCTGAGGGACAAACCGAGGCTCTTCTTCAGAATGCCGACGGGAGCCGGGGAGCGTCACTGCAGTTTTCCCTGAAGCAGCTTCCCTACATGACGCTGTGGAAGAATACCACCGCTGAGGTGGATGGCTATGTCACCGGGCTTGAACCAGCAACGAATTATCCCAACCTGCGCAGCACCGAGAGGAAGCATGGCAGGGTGCCTCTTCTCCAGGGAGGAGAACGCTACCACGCCAGCGTCGACATCATCGCCCATCTCTCCTCCGAAGAGGTTGGGGCAACCCGGGAGCGGATCCAGGCACTTCATGCGGCACCGCCGATTGTCGACGAGGAGCCTCAAGACTAAGGCAAGCAGGATCTTAATCCTACCTCAGACGTGCTGGCGCCATTCGAGAACGAAACTTCGGTCGAGGATAGACGACATCGTGCGTCACTCCGTGGGGAAGAGTTGTCCAGCGCTCTCCTCGGAACTTGGCCTCATGTTGCTAACGGCTCAAGTCGTTCGCGGCTCTGTCGGACTTGGCTTCGTAACGCTGGTAGTTCACCCGTTGGCGGCACCTTCGGAGTACAGGAGACATGCGACGTTCAGACGTGCGACGAATTCTTGAAATCTCAGTCCCGAAACCGGAATGAGTACAGGTCCGCGTTCTTGATCTCGAAGCGTACCTTCAACCCCTTCAAAGGCGCCTGGCCGACGTCTTGTCCCCCCTTCCAGGACACGGTCTGCTGCAGCGAATCCCCCTGGAGCGGCTTGGAATCGTCCAGGGAAAAGCTCTCGATAGGCCTGCCCCTCTCATTCTGTAACTCTACCCTAATACTGCCTCCTGGCCTGGTGGTGAAATTGACCTCGAGCCGCTTCCCAGAGAAAACCAGGACCTTGGTAATCAAGTTTCCCCCGTCGGATCCAGCCCGAGCCGAGACGAAGCCGTCCACACGGTAGGTGAATCGGCGGAGGCGACTGTCCGGACCTTCATAGTAGGCTTCGCTGGCATACATCGAGAGCTCCTTGGGCTTGCCAGGAAGTGAAAGGATTCCCCAGGTCATGTAATTGCTGCGGTTACCGCCACGATCCTTGGGCGCATCTTCAGGTATCAGCGCTTTGGGCCAACGATGAAAACTTTTCCCATCGTGACTAGCCATCAAGACGGGCTCGACCCGACTTCCCTCTTCCGGCAGGTAACGTGTCGGAAATCCCAGCAGTATGTGAGGGGCACGGAAGTAGGGCTGTACGGTGTTCGTATAGAGATGCTCGTTCAGGGATCCAGGGTACTCGAGCAGCACGGGATCGGTCCAGTTGACAAAGTCCCTGGATGTCCCCGTCATGATGGCACGCACTCCCCCCGCAAAGATGCGGTGATACTCTCGATAGAGGCCGATCTCAGGGTCCCAGAAGGCCAGGTTCTGAGAATCGAAGGCGCCCTCGGTAATTACCGGGTAGTCCCGGATCATGGACCAGTGGATTCCGTCGGGAGACTGGTAGATGTAGAGGCCCTTTTCACCCCGAGGCCGGCCCCGAGAGATCGCCTTGTAACGCGCCTCCGGTGGAGCCCCTGGATTGCCATCCTTGAATACCACGAAGCAGTGGGTGCCGATCCCGTCCCAGACAATGTTGTTTTTCTTGGACCCATTGAACTCAAACAATCCCAGCTCCGGACGAGTCCAGTGGATGCCATCGCGGCTCTCGGCATAACACGTCACCTCGGGATGAGCTGGCTTCTGGGTGGCCAGATCAGAGTGCGACCCCCGATAGTAGATACGGTATCGATCGTCGTCCTGGAAAAGGGTGTAGTAGGCGCTGGTATTCCCCTCCCAGGGCTTATCGGTGACTAGGACCACTTCCTCCGGCTTCGGTCTGTGAACGTACAGTTCCACATCGCCCGTGATCCTATTGACGACGTGATGATCTACGAACACTTCCAGGCGTGATCCGATGTTGATCGGCTCGGCTGCGAGGCTGGTCAGTCCAATGACGAGTATCGCGACAAGAAACACTCCCTGCTTCATCTTCGGTAATCTCCTTGAAAGAAAAGACCCTGCGATCTCGGGCTCGCGACTCATCGCCGTTCACTCCGGAATCTATCGTGTCCAACCTTCGCTCAAAAAAACTGCAGCGCTCAGAAAATCCCTCCCAAGGTAGGTCGGCACCACTCGCACCTGACGCAATCGTCAGTGAGGACTGAATTAGAATCGAATCCCTTCTGATAATCAAGGGAGTCGGCGATCTGCAGATAGATCTGACAGCTTGTCCGGATTTCGAACTTGGAAGAATCGTGGATGAGCGTGGATGGAGGCTGAGCTACCTGTGGGACCGGTTTTACATCAATCCGACAACAGCCGGAAGGGAACGACAACCGCCGCGATGACCGCAACAGGAGAGCCTTCCAAGAAGGTCGGACGATAGCACCACTGCAACACCGCATCCACCGCCGCCTGCTGGAGCAGAGGTACACCTCGGACGACGCGGGCCTCCTCGATCTGCCCTTCCTCGTTGATGAGGACTTGGAGGATGACAATCCCCTGCACTCCTTCTCTCTCGGCCTCCCGGGGATAAACGGGTTCGACCTGGTGGATCAGCTTCCTTGCCTGGACATTGCCTCCTACTCGAATAGCACCTAGCCGGGGGGGGCTTCTCAATAGTGCTGCCAGCAGAACTGTCTTCGATCACCGCAACCCGGGCGGCAGAGGTTCGAATCGGAAATACAGGATAGCGTGGTCCCGACCGGAACCAGACTGCTACCTGCTGTCCCACTCTCAAATCGATGAAGCTCAGCTCACTCCGATATGCGGCCACAATCCTCTTGTCGTCAATCGTCAGGTAAGCTCGGTGACGACCGTTCGCCTTGACCAGAATCGTGCCTATATCGGGCCCTGGTCCGGAGTCACTCCTGGTGATCTCCTCGATCTTCCCCAAGATGTCAGGGCCTTTCCACGGCTCGACCCGCGGTCTTTGTACCGAAGCTCCCTCCACGGATTGCATCCCTGAGAAAACCTGAAACAGAAAAAGTGTCAAACCGGCTAACTTCGTTGTTGGCATGGCGGGCTCCTGAGAGAAAAGGCGCAAGCTCTATCTCGGATACCGGGGCGACCTGCCTCCATTCTACCAAGGAAGGCTCGACAAGTTGCCCGGGAAATATCTCGACATGAAAAGCGCATCGCCAATATAATCGGCCGCCACCACCAAGGTCCCCGTCCTTGCATTTGCGAGTGGGAGGTAACCCGATCCACTTTTGACCGACTACGGAGGATCAGATGAGAGACCTTAACAGACGCGACTTTCTCTCCCGATCGGGTGCGGTTTTGGCAGGCGGTTCCGTCTCGACCGGTGCAGCGTGTGTTTCCAAAGACCAACCCGCTCCCCATAGCAAACGCTGGGACTTGAGAGCAGCGTGGATTGACAAGACGCTGGACGGAACGAAAGTCCGTCTGAGGGCATACAACGAGGTGATACCCGGCCCGGTGATCACGGCTCGGCCCGGCGAACAACTTCATGTGCGGGTTCGCAATCGACTCACCGCGTACGACTCTGCGGGATGGAACGGAGACCACAACGTTCCACATATGCTGGATACCACCAACCTGCACCTGCACGGTCTGGAGATCGTCCCACATCTCTTCGAGCCGGTCGGCACTCCGGATACCACGTCGGAGATGATTGCGATCCCGCCCGGGAAAGATAAGGACTATTTCTTTCAGATCCCGGACGATCAGCCGCCCGGCCTATTCTGGTACCACCCCCACCACCACGGATCGACGGCGGTCCAGGCGGTCAGCGGCATGGCCGGGGGGATAATCATTTCAGGCGACATCGATGAAGTCCCCGAGATCAAGGCGGCCCGAGACATCCCCATCGTGATCCAGGATATCGGTCTCTTTCCCAGCGAGTCCGAGCCGGACCTCTGGCTCTATGAACCTCGGCAGAACGCGATTTGGAATACCCTCAAGAGCCAGGTCTACCTCAACGGCAGAGCGGAACCAACGCTTCAAGGAGGTTTCACAACCGGCGATTACAAGCTGCGCTATTTCCTGATCAACGGCGAGCCCTTCTACAAGGAGGTCCACAACGAGGACAACCCTTTGGATCCGGTCGGCACCCAGCTCCCGGTGCCGCGTTTCAACATGAAGCCGGGTGAGGTGGCCCGGTTCCGGATGCTCAATGCCAATTCAGATGGCGTGACACCGATTGTCTTCGAGGACCACGAGTTGCATCTCATCGCCCTCGACGGCGTCAACTTCTCGGAACCTCGGACGCTGCCAGTCAAGGGGATCGAAGGCAAATACGGCGATCAGCAGTTGCTGCTGGCCCCAGCCAACCGGGCCGAATTCCTGTTCAAGGCGAACGACAAACCCGGAATCTACCAGGTGGTGCAGTTGCAGCAGGATCAACAGTTCCTCATCAGCAGCCGGCGTGTGCTCGCTGAAATCGAAATCGCCGGCGATCCGGTGAGTATGGAGATTCCAGACAAGCTGCCGATTCCCCGCCGGCATTATCCACTCATCAAGACCGACGAAGTCAAGCGCACCCGAAAGGTCGTTTTCAGCATGGGGTTTCCCCCTGTCCTCAATAAGATCGTCGGCCTCGACTTCATGGTGAATAACCAACTCTACGACGAGGAAGCCATCGACATGACCGTCGATCTCGGCTCAGTAGAAGAATGGCGAATCAGCGTTCCCGACGAGCAGAACGGCGGATCCGAAGGCCACCCCTTCCACGTCCACGTTAACTCCTTCGAGGTCATCTCGATCGATGGCAAGGCCCAGCCACCAGGCACCATCCAGGACACCATTTGGGTTCAGAAGAATACAGAGGTGATCATTCGGATGAAGTTCCGTCAGTGGACCGGTAAGTCGGTCTACCACTGCCACATCCTGCCGCACAAGGACACCGGAATGATGCAGAACTTTCTCATCCGTGGCTGACAAGGGAGTCACCGAAACGCCAGGACGGGATTGAATGGCTTGGAGCAAACACTATCGGGCCTTCGGATTCGAATTCGCTTCGGAAATCGAACTGCCAGGCGTTCCAGAGGCTTCGCCCCGGGGAACGCCTGAAGTCATCATCCGGCTAAGGAGCGTCCCTGAGGAGACACCGGCGCCAGATGACCTGGGCCCGGCTTGCGAAGCCGGTCCCGGACAGTTCTTGCTGTCCATTGACAAGGTCGCCCGATACTTCGTTCGCGATGGCCGAGAAATCGTCGTAGACCCACTTCCCGGGGCAAATCGATTGGAGGTTCGCTTATTCCTGAAGGGATCGGCTTTTGGTGCGCTCTTGCACCAGCGAGGCTTAGTGCCGTTGCATGCTAGTGCGGTTCGAGTTGGGACGGGCTGCGTTGCGTTTCTAGGTGATACCCGCTCTGGAAAATCAACTTTGGCCGCGTTCCTGCGACGTCGGGGATACCAGGTTCTCTGTGATGACGGCTGTCCCTTCGAGGTTCTTGCCGAAAGCCAAGCCGTCATATGGCCGAGCTTTCCAAGAATCAAGCTGTGGGCCGATTCGTTGGAGTCGCTCGGGATTGCTGTAGATTCAGTGTTTCCGATGCACACTGAAATGGAGAAAGACGAATTGCCAGTGGAACAGATTACTTCGCAGGAGCCCGTTCCTGTCCGCCGACTGTATGTCTTGCAGGAGACCAGAAACCAGGCTCACGAGGGAATCGAACGGATTAACAGAACAGCACGACTCGAAACTCTGGTGATGAGCACCTACCGATTTGGTTTCATGGAAGAATTGAGCCGGCAACTGCCACATTTTGAATCCTGTTCCGCTCTCTCAAACAGTACCTCCATCTACCGTTTCGTGCGCCAGCGTGACTTTGGCCGAATCGACGAAACCCTGGATTGGTTAGAACACGATTTCGAAGGTATTCCTGCGTGAGAAAAGGTCGATGAGCGTTGACAAGGAGGGTGGATTCTCGATTGCCGATATCGTGGCTGCACCGGCGCTGATTCGGAAGGCGGAGAAAGCACTCAATCAGGCGACTCAAGCAGCACCCACCGATCCGGAATTGTATCGACAGCTGGGACAACTGTACCGCCGGAGAGGCGATCTGGAGGCCGCGGCAGAGGCTTTCGCAAAATGGGCTGCGCTCGCCCATGGCGATCAAAGAGCTGCCTATTCCAGCGCCATCTTCTCGGGAAATCCCCTGCCGTTTCTGCGGGAGACCGGTCTACACGCGGCACCGTTTGTCCAGATCAAGAGCTTCTTGCCTAAGTCCAGGCGACAAGAAGTCCTTGATTATGTAATCAAGAAAGAAGATTACTTCGAACCTTCTCTAGATCAGCGCCAGAATCCAGAAAAAAGAAACACCCTGGCCTTGCCCGACCTTGGCAACCTTAAGCCGATTCTTGAAGGGTGGCTGACCGACGTCGCGCGGAGCTCCTTTGCGCGTCTGGGATTGCAGCACTTCGACATCAGCAGGATTGAGACAAAGTTCACGAACCATCTAGATGGCTGCTTCTTCCGGCATCACCAGGATGTGGGCCGGAACCAGCCTACGGTGAGACGGATAAGCTACTTGTACTATTTTCACCGTGCTCCGAAGCGCTTCGAGGGCGGCGATTTGCTCCTATGCGATTCGGATACGTTCCTTCGAAAGTACAATGTGGCTGATTTTACCCGTATTGAACCCGTTGACAATAGCTTAGTCCTTTTTCCAAGTGCCGACTATCATGCGCGACACCAGTGGTGCTACGTACACGAGACTTTGCCGACGGGCGCTTTGCGATCGCTGGCCACATCCATGAATGATGACGAAGGTTGGTCCGGCGGAGCCCACCCCGGAACGAGGCAGCGACAATGGAGATCTCAAGAGAAACACTCAGACAATTCGCGCCCACGCACCTGTTGCGATGGGCAGACAAAGAATGCACCCTCATACTCGCGGATTGGAAGTACAATCAGTGCGTCTCGTGGCACATGTAGACTCGCAAGGAGAGAAAAACAAATGATCGAGAATCCGGCCCCTCCCCTCCCCTTAGTAGTCCCCGATGAACGGCAAGTGGGGGCTAAAAAGAAGGCCTATGAGGCTCCGAGACTGCGGGTTATTGACGCTGCCGAGGCGACCCAACGCGCCAGCGGTCCAGTGAGTGATGGCATGGAGCTAATGACCTGTGATTCGGCTGGTGCTACCCAGAAACGTCGTGAGTTTTCACCTCGGAACGCTCTCAAACTAGCCAGAAAACCTAACGGACCGTTTCCGTAGCGGCTTCACGATCCGCTTTTCACTTTGGGCGCTTGCACGCCGTCAAACTGCAATAGGAACAGTCCAACACCCAGTCCGCGAAGCAAGATCGTAGCCGCCTCCCTGCTGACTTTCCCGTCGATTCTCTGACATGTTCTCGACAGGATCATCTTCATCCGAGCAACATCGAGCACCTGTGCTAAGAAGTCTGACCGTTCAAATTTTTCCAGAGCGATCGCTAACTCAATCTGGCTTGCAGCTATTCGGTGAGCTATATCCGCGGCCTGTTTCCCGCGCAGCGTGTTCAGTCGAACCTTGGTCGCAGCAGCCCACGCATCGCACGGCGTATGAGCCAACGATCCGTTTTCCCGTAGCCTGAGTACTGTTCATCCGGCACTGAGATACAATACTCAAGCAGCCGCCTATCAATGGTAGGATCGAAAATCTCGATTCCGTAAAGACCACCATGCTCCGCATACAAATCTCCAACGAGGTTGCGACCCGGTCTTAGAAACTCGAATCGGGCCTGGCGACCGTCATTCCAATTCCCCGACCAGGTTGGATCGTGTCCCTCGTCCGCCATTCTGGCGGCCAAATCCAATCTCTTCGCAAAATCAGGATGAATGGCCGAATAGGCATGCCATGGTGGAGAATTGCTGTGGAGTGCAGCCTGCAGACGTCTCGCGCGAACGGCTCGGCGAAGCCATGCGGGGACAATAGCAAGTAGGAGGTTGCGTCTCAGCGCGAGGTAGATACAACCGTCGCGCAGTCGATCGAAGAAACCGGGTGAAGCCCTTAGCCCAGTCCACGAAACGCTGGCATTCCCAAACTGACCGGTCAAGAGAGTTCCAACTCCCCGTTGCCGTGCAGCTCTGCAGTATCTCCGCGATCCAAAAATAGTTCACAGCCGCGTGTCCTGCTGCATCGTGTGCAGCCAGCATCTCGTGAACCCCGTCCAGGGGCGTTACATCGCGAGCCTCGATATAGTTGACGTCAATGTTCCCAGCTTGTCGACTGGTGACACTGATGTAGGCTGATTCGTCACCAAATCGACCGGGACCCACAACTTCTCGTGTGTCGAAGATTGGGACGAAACTGTAGACCGCTAGACGCTGACCCTCCGCTCGGAGTTCGCGCGCCGCCAACGCACACACCGACCCAGAGTCCAATCCGCCGCTTAGCGATGCTGCGACCGGGAAATGGCTACGCAGACGGAAGCGTACCGCCTCGGTGTAAATCTCCAGGAATCTCTCGACATAGTCATCGTCCGACTTCAATCTGACTTCCGGAGTTTCCTTCAAATACCAGTATCGCCAAACATCAACTTTGTCCCGCGTGACGACCATCGCATGTGCCGGCGGCAACCGCATAACCCCTGAGTACTCGGTCTCTGGCCCATGCGCCGACCAGCTCACGAGTGTCTGGGAAATTCGCAGCTCGTTCAATCGTCGAGGGACGCGGGGCAAGGCGAGAAGTGCTGCCTTCGACGAGGCAAAGGCAAAGTAATCGGCATCCTGGTAGTAGTAAAATGAAGTGTTGCCATGGTGGTCCCGTGCAAGGAACAGTTTCTGATCGCGACGATCCCAGATCGCAAACGACCAATCGCCCGGAAAATGGTCGGGACAAGTGCAGCCCCAACGAAGATAAGCCCGCTCAATCAGCTGACTGTCCGTCAGCTCAGAGCGCTCGCCGGGGTCAACATTTAACTCACGAAAGAGATCTTCTCGATTATTGATCCGCGCCTCCGCGGTCAGCATAAAACTGCCGTCGGATCCCTCGCGCGGCAACTTCTCCCTTACAGCCTCGGGGGTGTTAAAGAGCAGCAATTGTCCAAGGCCAATGCCACGGTCAATCCAGATAGCCGACCGATCCGGGCCCCACGTCGCCATCTCCTGGCGCATCGAGTTCAACGACTGCGGCTCGACATCGGCCCCGCTCATATCGAGAATTCCAAAAATCGCGCTCATGGTGAAAAAGGTGAATAAAACATCTGGAGCCAGCTCGATAGTTCACGATACCCTCACCTATAATAGGATTCCCATCTGAATCGGCCAATGCCGTGGGGTTCCCCTATACTTCTAAATGACAACCGAAAGAACCGGTGCCATTACGATGGAAACAGTCATCTGTCAGACAAACAGCCACGTGTCTGCAAACGTCGACGGTGAAATTGCCATCTTGAGTATCGAGAATGGAAACTATTATCTACTCAACGACGTTGCGAGCCGCATATGGAACAGCGTCGTAGCAGCCGACCAGGCTGACGGATGTATGTTCGTCAATCGTCGCTGCATATGAGGTGAGCCAGGACGATTGTATTTTGGACACACTTCGGCTGGTGCGCGAGATGCTGGAGTACGGGTTGCTTGAAGTCAGAGAGACGAATTAGGCCAGCTTGAATTCGAAGGTCGGATGAGGGATAGGCCTGATATCTGTTTCGATCTGTCCAATGCTCGCCTTTACAACGACCAGGGTTCCCGGTATTCCTTGGTCAGGAACCGGTTGGCATCGGAATAATTGGTGATGGTCTCGCTCTCGGGATCGAATTCCAGCACCCCTCCCGCTCGGTAGGCCGCCTCGCCCAGGTGGACCAGGGCACAGGTGCTGTGGACTTGCTGTGCCGGCGCGCTCGGCTGTTTTCGTGTCCGAACACAATCCAGAAAGTTCAACAGGTGTTGGGGTGTCCCCGATGTCTCCGGTCTCCCCGCATTCCCGGCCCCTTCTCTTCCTTCCTGCCCAGGTAGACCTGAAAGAAGCCCCGTCGGGAGAAGACCATGAAACCCTCGGTTCCATAGAAGGCGTTACCGCTGTCCACACCGTAGCTTCCATAGGGGGTCCAGGCTCGATCCTCATAGAGAAGAACTTTCCCTTCCCGAAAGTGATACGCCACCATCATGTTGTCCGGGAACTCGCGCTCGACGCCTTCCAGATGGACGCTGCTTCCATGAGCCGTGATCCGCACCGGGTGGGTCTCCGGACTCAATCCAAAGTGCGCCAGGTCCAGGGCGTGGACCCCAGTCCCCGCCGATGTCGCCGTTGCCGTAGTCGCGGTACCAGTTCCAATTCCCATGAAATCGGTTGGGGTTGAAGGGCCGCTTGGGCGCCGGACCCAGCCAGAAATCGTAGTCGACACCGGGGGGCTCGGGAGCGTCAGGGACGGACTGCCTATGGCGGTGCTGCTGCAAATTCCAGGCCTTTGCCATCTTGATCTCGCCGATGACACCCGAATCCAGAACCTCCCGGGCCCGAGCCGTGACCTGACTGGAGCGCATCTGGGTCCCGTGCTGGACGATTCGATTGGTCTCCTTGGCCACCTCCACCAACAACCTTCCCTCCCTGAACACATGGGAACCCGGCTTCTCAAGATAGACATCCTTGCCGGCACGAAGCGCTGGGACAGCCATGTGAACGTGCCAGTGATGCGGCGTCGCGACTATCACAGCGTCGACGGACGGGTCGTCCAGAATCTGCCGGAAGTCCTTCACGCCTCGGGGACGCTTGCCCGTAGCCTGGAATACCCTTTCCTGCTCCCTATCCAGCATGCTCTGGTCGATATCACAGAGGGCGACGCACCTAGCGCCCGGTGCGCCCAGGAGTCGATCAACGTGCCCGCGGCCCATGCCTCTCAACCCCACTACAGCCACCGCGACGCGGTCGTTCGCCGAGACCGTACGAGCGTAGCTGGGACGAGGACACACTCCACCAGTACCCAGGGAAGATCCCAGGATAAAATGACGGCGGGATAGTCCCTTCATGCTCTTTCTCTCCCCGCGGATCGCCTCCTGTCCTCTGCCTCAGACTCTACCTCCTGGATCAGCCTCTGGAGGTTCGCGTAGTTGGTCCGCATGGCATCTTCCTTGGTTCCACCAACCGGGGTGAAGTGGGTAGAAAGCGACAGAACGGCATCGGAGCGATGCGCCCGTAGATTGCGGAGCACTCCTGGATAGTCCACGTCACCCGTACCCAGCGGTCGGTACTCGAACTTGAGACGCAGGCCGTCGCTGACATGGAGATCCTTGAGATGAAGGCCGTGCAAATGAGGCCGGACGTTGTTGAACCCGGCCGTGGAGACGTCCCATTCACCCGAATTGAAGTTGTCGGCCGGACCCCACATGACCTTGAGTCTCCGGGAACCGACGGCTTCCACCAGCCGCCGAAAGTTACCCGTAGTGTTGGTATAGTTCCAGGGCATCATGGAGAGGGCCACGTCCACCTTATGCTTCTCCGCCTCTTCTGCGACCAGGGTGAAGGCGGCAACCCACTTCTTCATGTCCACCTCGGCGATGTAGCCGCCTCGCGTCAACCAGCGCATGCCCCAGGTAGGCTTGCCAGCTGAGTACTCTCCGGGCCAAGCGAAGGTAAACGCCCCTACCGCTCCGACTCCGATGCGGGAAGCAATCTTCATGCAGCGAACCAATTCAGCCAGATCCTTTTGAAACCGCTCGTTGGCAGTAGGATTATCCTTATCCAATTCGGTGAGGTGGATGTGTTTGAAGCTGGATCCTGCACTCAAGAGGAAGATCTCTAGACCTTGCCTCTGAACCCGCTGGGCCATTCGATCGGCCTCGGCGTCGCTCAATTCGGCAATCTCCGCCTCCTGGTAGAGCCGATTGACCCAGACCGACTCGACTCCGATCTCCTTAGCCTTGGCCAGGGCCTGGTCGAAGGGTAGCTGAAGCTCTGGCAGATACATACCCAACTTGAAGCGATAGCTATCGTTGACCGATCCGGCTGGCACAGGCTCATTTACCCGAATTCTAACGCCAGCCGCCGGTTGGCCCTTGGTATTCCGAGACGCCAGAAGATAGGCTGCCGCACCCGCAAAGGCGGATCGTAGCGTTCGAAGAAAGCTTCTTCTTTCCATGCTTAGTCTCCTTGATTCGAGTAGTGAACCCTACTCGCTTGGCTCTGAACTAGCGACCCCTTGGTCAAGAAAAAATTCACAGACTGATCAAGTTTCCTGCCTCGGCGTGGTGTAGTTTCCAAAGAGACCGCTTCAGGGGTCTGGCGCGAATGCGTATTAGAACCCGGCCTTCAGGCCGAGGTCAGCTGCGACGCCATCCCTCCGGAGGGCTTTCAAGGTCCTTCTCGAACCGCGGCTTTAGCCATCGTCGACCCGGAGCCTGGCTGAAGCCTGTACTCGAGAAGCCCGCTAAAGCAGGCTCCGGCATCTGCTTTCTCGCCCACCCGGCCCTGAAAGAACTGGTCTATTACGCTTCGCTCCAGGCCGCTGAAGCGGCCTCCTTGAACGGGACACATCCCCCGAAGGTCAGCGTTCCTCGGCGGTATGAGGTCGCTCGCTACATATAGCAAGCGACCTCATACCGCGGACATCAGAGGTCAACCCCAACGGGGTGCGATGAGCCGGGGTATACTTTCAGCCCCAGGCGTCAGCACGACCTCTACCCTTGTTCTCCCAAGGTCCCGAGACTTTCTCTTGTATTCCACAACTTGACCAGCCTGTGCACTTTTCATCGACCTAGGAACTCTAGACTTCCAGGACGACCACCTAGTGCAACTCCACCCTGGGAACCCTGACGGAGTTGCCCTTCACCTCCAAACTCTGTCCGCTCAGGGGCATTCTTGCCGAACGCGGCTTGAAGTCGTTGCAGCGAATCATCACATCGTGGATGGGTAATACCTCCTCCAGGTAGAAGAAAGCACGAAGCTGCTGCCTGCTGAGGGAGAGCGGGAGGTTGGGCGTGGGATTATTTAGGAGGTGCACATAAAGATGACCAGGTTCAGGAAGAAAGGCCGTCATCTCGATGGCTCGAGGCGCCTCCAGCTCCAGCGGGAGCCAAGCTCGGGCGGCCAGGTCCGCTACGAACCGCTTCAGCATCGGGTGCGGATTGTGGAGATAGCCGCTGCCCACATCGGCGCTGATGTAGATGGCCTTTCCCTTGCCATGCTGGTTGATAGTCACTGCCGGCTCTCCGAAATCGTACTCGGCCTCTAAATCAAAGCGGTCCAGCGGACGCTCACCTCCGAGGCTGGAGCGCGTGGCGAGGACTTGAGCCGTCGTGGTCTTTATCGCCGATTCTTCGGCCACACAGCTAACCAGGTATCCCAACCTCTCGAGGGAAGAATCGTGGGGAACGTAGTTGACGCAGCCAGCTTCCCTGCCCTTTCCGGATCCTCGATACTCGACCCCCAGGACACGGGACAGCCTCAGGTTCTCCCGCTTCCCCCCTAGCTCGTCGTAGGGGGAGGTCTCATGGGTGGCGATCGGCAGAACACCTTCCTCGACGAAGTACCCCACGGCATCACACTGCTCCTGGGAGAGACAGGTGCTGTTGGATAGGACCAAAGTCCGGTATGAGCTCGGGTGCTCTTGATCCAGTTGGCTGTCGAAGAGCACATCAACCAGGAAATGGGACTGGTTGAGCATCTGGTAGGCGCCCATCGCAGGCTTGAGCCGAACCTCTCTGTAGTCGGGCACGAAGCGGGCGGGACGGTAGAAGTCCCGGGTCTGCTGGGAACAGTGGAGCGCTGCGTATTTGACCGTCTCTCCTCCCATGTACTCCTCGCGGCGCCGGATCTCCCTGCTGATGTCCTTGAGCAGCTGAGCCCTCAGCGACATCGGGCCGTCGAACATTCCGTAGACCGCAGCTCCCCCCTTGGCGAGTCCGGCCAAGCCATGAAGCGTCGGGGTAAAACGCTCCGGGTAGGGAGCAGAGGAGGTCACACACTCGGCCAGCTCCTGGAGCACATGCCTCCAGACGCAAAAGGGAGAGCCATGGGCGCGGCCCAATTTGGCCAGAAAACCCGATTCCCTCACCGAACGGTGGGTCTCAATGAAGAAGTACGCCCCTACCTTCTCCAGGCCCAGGGGGTTCAAGGGGTGCCCGTCGGTCCAGTCGCTGGTGGGTCGCGCGTAATAGTGAAAATCCAGGACCGATTCGGGATACCTGGACCTGATGGTCAGGGTCAGATGGTGAAAAAGGCCCGCAGCTTCTCCGCGCGCCAGTTGACAAAACGGCGGAAAGTAAGTGAGTCGAAGTCTACCTTGGTCGGGATCTTAAGTCCGGTTTCTTCTCCAAAGAGAGCCTTACAGTAGTCGCAGCAGCAAGAGGGATGGAAGGGACGGCTGTCGTGCGGTCCCCAGTTGGTGTCGTCGAAATAGAACCCGTCTAGATCCAGATAGTCCAAAAACTCGGTCAGATAATGGGGCAGCCAATCGCGGAAGGGCGAATTGAAGCAAAACCATCCCTGGTTTTCAGGAGGGTCTGACCATTGTCCAACATCCGGATGAGCCACTCCGGACGAAGCTTCTTCAAGGGTTTGTTGAAGCTGATGGGATAGTAGGTCAGAACCAGGATTCCCCGCTCGTGGCACAGCTCCAGGAAGCGCGGTAGCCGGTCCCGGTGGACATCCGGGTGAGGCGGCAGCATCTTCGATGGGTAACGAGGAGTTCCTCGATTCTAGCTAGCGGCCACCACCTGCATCTCGACTCCAGCCTGGTGAAGCAGATCTGCATACTGCTCTACCGACATCCCAACCGGTGGATACTGAGGCTGGACACAGCTCAGATAATTTTCTAACCGGACCAGGCGTCTCTCGTAGGGCTTCTCCCGGCGCCTCTGAGCGGTAGAACCCACTCGCTTGACTCGCCAATTGACACCGAGGGCAGGCTGGTTCACCAGAACAGCGGAAGAGACAGCGAGGCCGAAATCCCTCCGACTGATGGCAGCAGAGCACGGCGGATGGATCCGGGGAGAATTAGAATTCTTCATGAGATGCTCCACACCTGCCTGGGATTCTGGACAAGAAGAGCAACCGGGTGTCCTATCTAACCCAATCCCGACTCGTCCGGGAACAGGCTGCCCAGACCAACAAAGCTAGGCAACAAAAAAACTCTTGTCAAGGCGCAGGCCGTTGGGGGACGACAAGAGCGTAACTTCAGGCTTCTATGGCTCGAACGGCTGGCAGGAGACCTGCGCTACGCCTGACCCAAAGTTTCCTTGTAAAGGATCCGGCTCCCAGCTAATGGAGCACTCACCCGTACGATGGGCTCCTGCCCGTCGAGGACACCGACGGGCAGGAGTACCCGTCCTACAAACGTCACTCGGCTACGGACCAACTCACTAGCTTTCGTTGGCCTGAAAGACCCGAAGGAAGTTGGCACCCAGGATCTTTCCGATCTGCTCCTCGGTGTACCCTCGCTCCAGCATCCCACTGACCAGCTCATGATAGATCCAGATATAGTCTTCTCTGTTCATGTCGATGTCTGTGCCAATGCCCACGTGGTCGATGCCGATCACCCCGACGATGTAGTCGAGATGCTCCAGCGTACCTTCCACGTTAGAGACCGATGACATCATGCCCGATCGGGACTCGATCTTCAGGAGGGGGGAAGGAGGATCTAGTCCCAGGACCTTGCGGGCCTCCAGGTTGGCCGTCTGGCTGCGGAGAATAGCCGCAAGTTGGAAAGGATCGGTGTACTTTTCCAAGAAATACTTGTGGATCTGCATCGTCGTCGTCCAGGCGCCGGTAGCTCGGATCGGTTCCATGAGCTTAGGGTCATAGTAGGCCCCTACGCCAATCATCCCTCCGTTCTTGGCCAGGGCCCTGAGCATGTCATCGGTAAGATTTCGGACCGCGTCCACCACCGACCTGGCTCCTGAGTGGGAGGCGATGATGGGCTTGCTGGACGCCTCGATGGTATCCCAGAAAGTCTGGTCCGAGGCATGGGACACATCCACCAGAATCCCCAAACGGTTGCATTCACGCACGACCTCAATGCCAAAGTCTTCCAGTCCGAGGTCCTCATCATCCAGAATCGCCGAGCACGAATCGGCCCAGGGGGTGGCGAAGCCGTGCGCCAATTCCAGCCTTCGGAGGCCCAGCCGGTGGTAAATACGCAAGGTTGCCAGATCATCGACAACCGCGCCGCTGTCCACACCGAGTAGAAGGGCCAGTCTGCCTTCCGAGCGCAACCTCTCCAGATCGCCGGCCGAACGGGCGAATCCTACCCGATCGCTATTCCTGGCCACGACCTCGTGCACGGCGTCTATTTCCCAGAGAAAGCGCTTGGTGGCCGCCGCTCCGCTGAAGACGCTGAGAGCGAGCGGCTTACCCGGCTCCGGGGAGGTATAGAGGTAGGGGCTAAAATCCCGCACCACGACGGGTTCGGTAATGGTTCCCACGCCCAGTCCCGCTACATCAAAGCCCGCCTCCACCAGAGCTGAAGGGTCAAAGGGCGTCTCCGGCTCCTCGGGAAAGCGGAAAAAGCGGGTCGTCACCGCAGGATCGACAACCATATACCGCTTCAGGATCTCTGCCACAGGATCGGCCTGGAGTGACGAGGAAGGAGCGCTGGAACAGCCTAGATAACTAAAGAGAAGGACCAGGACGGTTAGTGCTCCGATTGTAATCGGGGTCCAGAGAGATCGCATTCGGACTCCTTTGCTTGGGTGCGGAAGTATAGCATCAGCACTGCCGATCGTTTACCATGGACACCGCTTTTCTTCCGGGTCTGCGGGTTATGCCAAAGAGGTGCGTTCGAATGGAGAAAACCCTTCACAAACTTCGAATGGGGCCCCGCCTGGGGAGAAAGGAGACACCAGGATACTGGAGCGGGATCGCATGCCTTGTTCTCCTGCTGGCAGTCGCTTGCAGTGGCGATCCGAGAAGGGAATCTTCCTCCAAAGGCCCTACATTTCAGCTGCTCGAGCAGGCGGCGGTCATCGATACGGCCGTCACCACTCGCTTTTTCCGCTTCAAAGGTGAGGCGGAGAAGCTCTTCGACCCGAAGGCCCTATTCGAATCGGGCATTAGCGCCGTCGTCTTGGGGGCAGGCACCCTGTCCGAAGAGGTGGACATTGGCGATGTGACAAAGCCTCTCTTCGAGGGTCCGCAACCAGGACAGCCTACCTTTCGGTCGGTCTTCGAAGGACCCGCCGTGATCCGGCGAATCCTGCAGGAGCTGGATGCTCTGCATCAGGCGATCGATGGCGATGAAGGAGTCGAGATCGCTCTCACTGGGAGCGATATTGACCGGATCAACAATGAGGGAAAGCTCGCCCTAGTCGTCGGACTGGACGCCGGCATCCAGATCGACGAGGATCTGTCAGTCTTGAGAATGTACTCCCGCCTGGGAGTGCGCAAGTTGTCACTGACCCATGAGACTCCCTCCTCCTGGGCCGACTCCTGCACCGGAATTCTCGACGACGGCGATCTCGGACTCTCCGCCTTCGGTCGGAAGGTAGTACGAGAATGCAACCGCCTGGGCATCGTGCTGGACATCTCGCACACCTCTGACGAAGCGGCGAGAGAGACGATCGACGCTTCCAACAAACCCGTCCTGGCCTCCCATTCGGGCGCACGAGAGCTCTCCGACGTGAGCCGCAACATTCCGAACGCCATCCTCAAGACGCTGGCCGAGCGTGGAGGCGTGATCGGCGTAGGAGGCTTTCTGGATCGGAAAGTGACTGAGAACTTTGCCGCCACGGGCTACTACCAACGCCGTCTTCAGATGGTCCGTCAGCTGGTGCCCAAGTACCCAGACCCATTCCAGCTGGCATTCACACTGCGCAACCCGCAGCGAATGGAGGCGGTCCGGAGAGAGCTGGGGCTTCCGCTCGATGAAATCCCCCCATCCGATCTCCCCTTCCCCACTGGATCAGGCGCCACTGTTACCTCGACGCTGGACCACATCGACTACCTGGTAAAGCTCATCGGTGTCGATCACGTAGGAATCGGCGTTGACGCCGACATGCGGGCCCCGGGCTATGTCCAGCTGTTTGGGGAGTTAACCCAGGGACTCGTGGAAAGGGAATACAGCGGCGAAGACATTAGAAAGATTCTGGGGGCAAACTTTCTCCGGCTCTTCAGGGACAACCGCTCCTCACGCTAACCCGCTCTCGAGTAGCGACCCACTTCGCGACCGAGGCGGTCTTCGAGACGATCCGTTTCCAGGTCGAGATCGAAGTCCATCTGAAGTCCCAGCCAAAAATGAGGGGACATGGCGAAGTACTTCGCCAGCCGAAGGGCTGTGTTCGCCGTGACCCGCCGCTTGCCAAGAACGATCTCATTAATTCGCCGGGGTGGCACTCCGATCTCTGAGGCAATGCGATTCTGGCTGAGTCCCATGGGTTTCAAGAATTCCTCGATCAAGATCTCGCCAGGATGAACTGGTTCCAGCTTTTCTTCTGTCATCCTCGAGTCCTCCTAATGATAGTCAACGAGCTCGACCTCATAGACATCCCCTCGCTCCCACCTGAAGCAGATCCGCCACTGATCGTTGACGCGGACACTGTATTGTCCCTTACGATCACCCTTGAGAGCCTCGAGACGATTCGATGGCGGCACTGTTAAATCCTGCAGCGCTTGGGCACGATTCAGCATCCTGAGCTTGCGAAACGCTGCGCGATGGATATCCGCCGGAAACCGTCTTGGACAAAACCGCTCGAAGAGCCGCTCGGTGTCTCGGGACTTGAACGTCCGAATCAAGAACACAGAATATAACGCATAACGTTATAGTTCAAGTATCTCGGATGGAAAACAGTGCAATGATGGGCATCGCAGCGCTTGTATCCGCTATACACGCGCCGTAATCTAGGTGTTGGCCGAAAATGAAACCGGATATCAAGAGGCTCTACTTCTTCCATTTCTTCCTCTCCATCTCCCTGACCGCGGTCTCTTCCTTCCTCTTCATTGACCAGCTGTTCCTTCGGATGGGCCTCAGCATGTCCCAGTTTGGGATCATCAAGGGGCTGGCCTTCCTGGTTCCCGTGAGCTTGAACCTGTTGTTGGCCCCCTATCTGGCCAGGCTGGGCCGAGACCGGGAGATCGTGGCCATCTGCTATCTGATGCGAGTGAGCGTCCCCTTTCTCTTCCTACTTCTTCCCTGGCTCTGGGAGGAAACGGCCCTGCTGACGGCGGGCTCGACCGTCGTCTTCTTGACCACAATGCTTTTCCCCATGATGGGCCGAAACAGCGTCTCGGCCTTGATCAGATTTCACATCCCTCAAGCAGATCTGGGCAGACACATGGGCAATATCCTGTCGCTCTGGCTGGTGCCTGCCTTCTTTCTAGCGATTCCCTGCAGTTGGTACATAGACCGTCACTCCGGAGGGGATGACGGCGAGTTCTACGTGGCCTTTCTGCACGTGTTGCTGGTCACTACAGTGTTCGTGTTGGTGGCAGGCTGGTTCATGCTCAAGATCAGTCCGATCACACCGGCAGATAGCCGACGACCGAGACCGGGCTTCAGGGATATTCGGGAGCCTTTCCAGAACCGGGCCTACCGGGTCTACCTCCATGCCTCCTTCATGCTGAGCCTGGTCAGCAGCATGATCATTTCCTTCATCAATCCCTACCTGTTGAATGCGCAGGGACTGAGCATGTTCGAGGTGAGCCTGATCGGCGTCAGCGTTGCCATCCTGGGTGTCGCTCTGAGGCGCATCTGGGGCAGCATGTGCGACCGCTACGGGGGAAAGAACGTGCTGAGACTCTCAGTAGTGGGAGTGGCTTTGGGACTCTTCATTCTGACCGGAGAGGGCATCGTAGCTGTCTTGATCTTCGCGGCACTGGCCTGGAATACCAACGAAGGTGTGTTCGGCATCGGTCTGGTCGCGGGACAGCAGTATCTGAACCTGTCTCTTAGCGACGAGAAGAAGACCAACGTTTACGTGGCCGCCACCAGCTTCGTCAACGGAACTGGAATGTTCCTGGGTTCTATAGTGGGAGGGTTCCTGCTGGACTGGATTGCCGATAAGATGAACCCGGAGGCTCCCTACGCTTACTACGCGATCTACTTCACCTACTGCGCTCTGGCCTATCTGGTGGTGGGACACTTCATTACCGCGCTACGGGAACGACATCGAACGGTCCCCTCGTCCGAACTGGCCCTGCAGATGTACCGCTCCGTTCGCTTCAGAATGCGTCGGTAGGTAGTTTGATGGTGAGCAGTTCCGGTAACGCGGCGACCTTGAAATACCATCCGACCCAGGACAACCGAAAAGAAATCGGAGGAATCTTTGATGCCCCATTCGACACTCAAACGCGCAGGTACATTCCTGTTAATCCTGCTCCTGATCGGGGGAGTCGGTACTTCACTTCGGGCGCAGGCTTCGAAAGCCAGCGAAACTGGAGCTGACCACTTTGTCTTCCAAAAGTTCCTGCTCATAGACGATCAGTCCCTGGTGAAAAGCCACAATTTGACACGCAGGGTCAACCAGGCCACAAAGAGACCCCAACCCGTGATGACCCTGGACGCTCCCTGGGACACAGATCGGGACCTGCTCAACATTGTCACCATCATCTACGACGAGGACGAGAGGATCTACAAGATGTGGTACACCCTCATGCGCTGGCAGGGTGAGACCTCTGACGGTCCTCGAGGCGTGGCCTATGCGACCAGTGAGGATGGTGTGCACTGGAAGAAACCAGTGCTAGGACTCATCGAAGATAACGGATCGCGCGAGAACAACCTGGTCATCCCCTTCATGCGTCAGTTCGCCTACTCCATCATCAAGGATCCCAGCGACGTCCCTGCGCGGCGCTATAAGATGATTTTCGATGCCTTCGGCGAAGAGTCACTTTGGGCCCGACACCACTCGGCCTTGAACCTGGCCTACTCCCACGACGGTCTCCATTGGGAACGTCCCCAGCACGTTAACCCGGTGCTCCGCGGTATCAGCGATGATAACTTCACCTTGTTCTATGACGGGGATCGCCGCAAGTACGTCCTGATAACACGACGGGTCCCCAATGCACCCCGGGACCTCTCCCAGTATGAAAGCTACGATCTGGTCAACTGGGAGGACAAGGGTCGGGTCCTGGTCGCGGGCGATGAACTGGATCCTCCCGAACTCACCAACATCTACGACATGCCGGTTTTTCGCTATGAAGGCTTCTTTCTGGGAATCATCAACCCCTTCTATACTCATCCTTTCGCCCCCACCTATGCCTCGTATCACAAGCTCGCAGACTACCCAAAGGGAAAAGTTGGTCAGTTGGACATTGCCTTGGCCTACAGCCGGGATGGACGAAAATGGGAGCGTCCCGACGATCGGTCTCCGGTCGTCGAGCTTGGCAAGGTGGGCGCCCATGATGGAGGCATGCTCTACCCGGCCGAGAATCCTTTGGTGAGGGACGGGGAGACCTGGATCTACTTCACCGCCAGCCGCGTGAATCATGCATGGTGGGACTGGCTCAGCTACGATCCTTCTAAAGACATGAGGGATCTGGCGGTCCTGATGCTAGCGGTAATGCCCGAGGATCACTGGATGTCCTTGGATGCAGGTGCCGAGGAAGGCTGGCTGATGACGAAACCCTGGGGACCCCCTCATGGAATCTTCGTCAATGCCGACGCCGAAGGCGGTTCGGTCGTCGGGGAGTTGGTGACTCCATACGGAGACGTCATTCCAGGCTTTAGCCGCGAGAAAAGCATTCCGATCAAATCCAACGGGCCGGACCAGCAACTTTCGTGGAAGAGTGGGAAGACCCTCTACGACTCGAGAAAAGAGTATCTTGGAGGTGTCTGCCTCAAGCTCTATCTAAGGCAGGCCAAACTCTACTCCTACACCTTCACTCGGCCAGATCCCGATGGAAACCTACGGCGCAGCAAGGAAAACGCGCGCTGGCTGGATGTGATCAAGCACCGCTCCGATCAATGGGGACGCCAGGCGACAGAGCCAGCCTCCGGAGTCCCGTCCAGGGTCCGTTGAGAGTAACACGTGGCTGTCGGGTCGATTCGACCCTCGCACCCGGACCTTTTTAGGACTTCAGCTCTGTAGCTGTTTAGCTATTCAGGAGGAGGTTTTCGCACGCCGAAGTTGTGGTGTGCTAAGGGTCTGCGCAAGAATAACTTGGTCGAATTAGCGCTCAGATTTGCACCAGATTTGGCCGCGAACGATTGAGCGAAACCGCAGGCGTAGCCGGGTCTACGTTGAGGATTTCTCGATTGAGGAGCGGCCGAAGATGGTGTGAAGCTGGGATGCCACAATGCCAAGTTATTTTTGCGCAGACCCTTAGTAGCTTACTCGGCCTGAGTCTTAGGGGTCGCCACAGACTTCTTGGGTGGTGACGGCGGTATCGGCGGTAGCACCTGAGTACCATCCTTTGGGGGCTCGGGTGCCTGGACTGTGGGACGGAAAGGATCACCACGCTCCAACTCCTTCGCTCTGGCCTCGTTCAAGCCAAACAGAGCGCGGGCGGCAGGACTCAGATGGTTGTAAAGTACTGGGACGTCGAACATCTCTCCCCCACCTTCCTCTGAGCCACCCTCCACGAACACTCGCAGTTCGCTGGTCAGATCTTTGTCCTCCTCGTCTCCAAGGTAGCGGATGCTGATCTTAGCTTTTTCGCCTGAAGCCACCTCGCCCACCTTTTCCTCGAGTATGAACTTCTCCTTATCGTATTCGATACGAGTGACCTGAACAGGAACACTCAGACCGTTGAAAAGAAAGACCGAACCCCGGTTGGTCTGATTGAGGAAGTGAATCTTTAGCGACTGCGGAAGAAGCCTAAGCTCCCCCGTGAGCTTTTTCGCTGGCTTCTCTTCTTTCCTTCCGGAGTAGAGCTCGCCCAGCGCTTTCGATGTAAGTTGTGGTAGCTGGAGGTGCCAGCCCTCGTCACCGAGGACCCAGACTTCCTTCACCGGCATCTTGTAAAAGGATCGGGATGCCTCCATCAGCCTATCGATTCGAACCCTCACCAAGGCCTTCGTTTCCGACTGCTCTTCGATCCCCATGGGTTCCCAGGATCGAAAGTAGGGTGTGCGGCGCTGGATGAAGCGGTTGCGCGACTCAGGCTCGACATACTGAAGGGCAGCATTCTTGTCCTGAGCCAACAACAAATCCCAGTAAGAGCCGATTCTCTTCTCTAGCTCTGCCTGCTGAGGAAGAGATGCTGCAAGAAGGAGAAGGATAAGAGGAAAATTCATGATCCAGAATCAGTAGCCGAGCGGGACTCAGATGCCCTTAGACG
>Ga0310120_10000847_pt1 | contig 23533 bp, 21 predicted proteins | sample CB27_AW_983_MG_FD_203506 | JGI IMG/M metagenome (GOLD analysis project Ga0310120, IMG submission 203506) | Marine microbial communities from Western Arctic Ocean, Canada - CB27_AW_983 | ecosystem: Environmental > Aquatic > Marine > Oceanic | place: Canada: Western Arctic Ocean | collected...
CCTTCCTGTTCCCTGGCCAGGGATCCCAGTTTGTGGGCATGGGCCGCGAGCTGGCCGAAAGTTCCCCGGCCGCGCTTCGCGTATTCAAAGCAGCAGACCGGCTGCTAGGAATAGACCTCTCTGCCCTGTGCTGGCATGGCCCAGTCGATGAACTAAATGACACGCACAACACGCAACCCGCGCTTTACACATGCAGCCTGTCAGCTCTGGAGGCATTACGCGCGAACGTCGGCGATTTCACGCCTGCTTTTGCGGCCGGACACTCGCTCGGAGAAATCACCGCGCTGGCGGCAGTGGGATCCATCAGTTTCGAAGCCGGTCTCGAGTTGGTGCGCGAGCGCGGCAGGTTGATGAAACTCGCCGGCGAACGCCAGCCCGGAGGCATGGCGGCTATCATTCGATTGGAGCGTGCACAGCTAGTTGATATCTGCGCACAGGCCAGTGAGGAAAGCGGCCTTCAAGTTCAGGTAGCCAATGACAACTGCCCCGGCCAACTGGTGATTTCCGGGCACGTGCCGGCACTCGACCGGGCCATAGAACAGGCCAGAGCTGCTGGCGCGCGCAGGTCGCAGCGCCTCCCCATTTCCATCGCCGCTCATTCTCCACTGATGAAATCCGTCGCGGCTGAATACCGCGAGGCAGTTCAGAGACGACCCTTCGGTAAGCCCAATGCACCGGTCATCGCCAACACCACAGCTGAACCGATGCTCACAGAGGATGCGATACGCACAGAACTTAACGATCAACTCACCGCACAGGTACGCTGGCGCGAGAGTATGCTGTGCTTGCTTTCTGAGGGCATCACCGATTTCGTCGAACTAGGCTCGAAGGATGTGCTCACAGGACTCTTACGTCGCATTGACCCCACCGCCAACGGGCATGCTCTGGGTACGCCTGCGACCATAGCTACACTTGCATCCGTATGACAACTCCTACCGCTCCGAGCAGGCGAAATCTTTTCCCATAGTCAATGCTCCGACGCCTGACACGCCTCGAACTGCAAGGTTACAAGACCTTCGCCACCAAAACCGACATAGAATTCGGCGATGTAACCTGCATCGTTGGGCCGAACGGTTCCGGAAAAAGCAACATCGCCGACGGCGTCCGGTGGGTGCTCGGCGAGCAATCCTACTCGCTCTTGCGAGGCCGCAAAACTGTCGACATGATTTTCTCGGGCTCGGAACAACGGTCCCGCGCCAGCATGGCTTCCGCCACCATCGTGTTCGACAATTCTGATGGATGGCTGCCGATTGATTATTCCGAAGTCAGCCTGACTCGGCGCGCTTATCGCGACGGACAAAACGAGTATCTACTCAATGGGCAGAAAACGCGTCTACGCGATGTAGCCGACCTGCTCGGGACAGTCGGACTGGCGCAGCGCACGTATACCGTCATCGGTCAGGGCCTAGTGGATACCGCACTTTCACTGAAAGCCGATGAGCGCCGCAAATTGTTTGAGGAGGCTGCCGGTATAGGCGTCTATCGTCAGAAACGCGAGGATGCCCTGCGTAAGCTGGAGCAGACCCGGCACAATCTGGAGCGCGTCTCCGACATTCTGGCCGAAATCCGCCCACGCCTGCGTGCTCTTGAGCGTCAGGCACGCCGCGCTCGAGAGTTCCGTCAGCTGCAGAAAGACCTGCGCCATCTGCTACGCAGCTGGTATGGCTACCACTGGCACGCGGCCCAGAATCTCCTTGCTCAGGCGCGCCAGCAGCTGCAGGAGCGCAAATCACAGCTGGCACATCTATGGGAGCAACAGCGGACGCGCTCCGAAGAAGCCGTAGCCCGACGAAAGAAAGTGGCAACGAAGCGAGTACAACTTAGTAGCTGGCATCAAGATGCCGCCAAGTTGCACGAGGATTACCAATCACTACACCGCGAGATCGCGGTGACAGAGGAGCGCGCTCGCAACATCGAGAAACAGCGCGAGCGAGTCCATTCCGAATTGATATCATTGGACGCTAACCTGGAGGACCAAAAAGAGCGATTGCAGCAGGCAGCCGAACAGCTCACAATATTGGCAGACGAGCGCGACCAATCGCTGGGCCGGCAAGCTGCCGCCCATAAGCAGCAGCGAGAACACGAAAGTGAACGGGAAGATCTGAAAAACGCTGAAACAGAGCAGCGGCTGCGTAGCACCAATATAAATGAGCATCTGATCGAACGCCGAGCCCGTCAGCAGACGCTGCAGGACAGCAGCCACCAGCTCACACTAGAAATTGAGGGTCTACAGCTAGAAACGCAGCAGTCTACACAGAATCTGCAGGAAACGAGGCGGCAGCAAGATACCCACGAGAAGCAGCTCATGCACGCGAGGGGGGCACGGGAAAGTGTCGAGAAAACACTCAGTGCCCGTAATAAGCAACGCGAAAACACTCGCGCCGAGATTGAGGATTTGACGGACAAGGTTGTCGCCGCTCTCGCTCAGGTGGAGCGATTGCAGGCCAAAAAATCGTGGTTAGTGCAGCAGCGCATCGGAGAGGGAGACACTGCATCCGGCCCACAGCGGCTGCATCAGGCCGCTGCCAGCGGTAACCTGCGTGGCCACATCGGCAGCCTGATGGACATGATTGAGACTAACCCGCGACATGAAGTCGCTATCAGCGCTGTGTTAGGAGAGAGCATCAAAGCAAGCGTGGTGAGCGATTGGCCTGCCGTGGAAGCTGCCCTCGAATTGCTCGAGCAGCACGGCGGCCGCGCCACCCTGTTACCTCTGGCGCAGTTGCGCCCGCCGCCAACGCTGCCTGCTCACAGCGATCCTGGCTTTATCGGCTGGGCACTCGACCTGGTAGAATGTACCCGCGAGCATCGCCCAGCTATCGCTGTCTTTCTGGGTCAAGCAGCGATTTGCGAGAACCGAACAGCTGCCCGTCGGATATCCGCAGACCTTCCGACAGGGGCACTGTCTGTGACCCTGAGAGGCGAAATTCACCGTGGGGACGGAACTATGGTTGTAGGGCACACTGCCACAGACCATGACCTGGCCATGGCTCGCGAAGCACGGGGGCTGCCCCAGAAAATCGAGGCCGCAACCGCTGTCAATGCTCAGCTGGAAAAAGAGCTCAGCACACTGACGTCATCTTTGGACAAGTTGCAAGCACAGCTGCAAACGACGCTAGCAAATCAGGATAGTGTCCGAGAGAAAGAGCGAGTTGCCGCTGATGCGCGCGACACCTCTAGGCTGGAGATGGAACGCGCCCAGGCGAACGACGAATGGAACCACCAGCAGCTCGAGACCTCGCAGTGCAAGCTGCAAGCAGCCGCGGAAGAGCTGCGGACGTTCGCGGATGAACTCGATTCGCTAGAGGAAAAACACGCTGAAGCTGAAAAACGGACGGATGAAATCCAGGCGAAGCTGCTAGAAATGGATGCAGATGGCCTCCCCGAAACCGTCACTGCCTGTCAGACCGAACTTGCCGTGACCGAGCGCGCACTGAAAGACGCCAACGCACGCCACTCCGAAATGCGAGCCGCCTATGAACGTGAGCACGTGCGCGTCGACGCGCGCCGCACTCAGGCTGAGACCTCCGCTGCACAAATCAGCGAGCTACGCGAGAAAGTAGCGGAACTCAACGAGCAGCAGCAAGATTCTCAGCTGGCGCTCACCAGATTGCAAGAGCAGATTGACCCAGAAGAGGAAACCATACACTCACTAGAAATAGAACTCGTCACTCTTGATGGCCCCGAGGAGCAATTTCGCGAAAAAGTACATTCCGGGGAGCACAACCACGCGCAGGCGCAAGTGGAATTCCAACGCGCGCAGGACCAGCTGCAAACGCTTCAGTCTCAGGTAAATGATGACTTCGGGCTGGCCGAACTCGAATTCAATGAGGAGGTGACCGGTTCCACTCCACTGCCGTTTGATCATCTGGTGGAACACGTGGAGTATGTCTCCGAACTGCCCGAGGGCATCGAGCAATCAATCAACAGGCGGAGAGTCCAACTGCGTCGTCTGGGAGGCATCAATCCGGAAGCAACGCAAGAATACGACGACGTGCAGGAGCGCCACGAGCATCTCACTACACAAACAAGAGATCTTGAGGGGGCGTCAGGGCAGCTGCGGGAGGTGATTGCCGAGTTAGACGAGCTGATGCAGCGCGAATTCCAGAACACATTCGATGCGGTGGCAAAAGAATTTGAACACACCTTCGAACGCCTGTTTGATGGCGGCAGCGCTCGCCTGGAACTGAGCGAACCCGGTGACTTGAGTACGACTGGTGTGGAGATCATTGCACGACTGCCCGGCCGCCGTCAGCAAGGGCTTGCGCTGCTCTCCGGCGGCGAGCGCGCGCTTGTCGCATGCGCATTGATATTTGCGCTGCTGCGCGTCAGCCCTACCCCTTTCGCGCTACTAGATGAGGTGGACGCGATGCTGGATGAAAGCAATATAGGTCGCTTCCGTGCCATTCTGAGGGAGATAAGCGAGAACACCCAGTTCGTGCTCATCACGCACAATCGCCACACCGTGGAGGTGGCCGACACGGTTTACGGCATCAACATGGGCACGGACAGCGCCAGCACAGTTATTAGTTTGAAACCGGACGAAATTGAGTGAACAGATTAACAGGGAAGGCGAGAGCGGACTCCCGAATTCAGTTCGCCCCTTGCTCCGTACGCAAGCGCGCATAGAATTCCTGCAGCGTTGGCTCTACCGGTGCATGCGCTTCCCACCATTGCAAAATTTCTACACTCTCCTCAGCACGCCGCTCGGAAAGCCACTCGTCAAAAACCTGCCGCCGCCGTTGTGTGAGTACGTTCTCGGGTAACGCACGCATCTCTTTCTCCAGTATTTCGACCACGTGCAATCCAAACTGGGTAGCCACCAGTTCAGGGATGACCCCGATCTCGGCTGAAAAAGCCGCTTTCTCGAAGCCGGTCACCATTTGGCCGAGCGGAAACCATCCCAAGTCGCCGCCATTTCCGGAATTGTTGATATCGTTTGAGAACTCCGCCGCAAGCGCAGCAAAATCCTCGCCTTCCAGCGCACGCCTCAAAGCTTCCTGTGCGGTATCCACATCATCCACTGGAAGCAGGATGTGGCGTGCGTGTACCTGTTCCTCCTCGCTAATTTCCATTTCGGCAGCCATTGCGTCACGCAATTTACGACTCAACAAACGTTGCTCAAACAGGCCCCGAAAATCAGCATCATTCATGTCGGTGTCGGCGTTGAGTGTTTCCAGATGAGAGGCATACGTTTCCTGATACGCCGCTTCTGTGTATTGGGTGGGGGTTGGAGCCGGGACACCCTCTGATTTGGGGTCAATAGTGCCAACAGGAACCGGCGTCGGTGATGACGCGTCAGCGTCATAGTCAAAAAACTCGTTTGCCGCAGCTTCAATTTCATCCGCACTCACTGTAATACCCCGCTTGGCAGCCTCCATACGCACCAACTCAGCAAGGATCAATTCATCCAACACCTGTGCCGCTACCGTGAACGGTTCGTTCAACTGTTCGTCAATCTGGTCCAGTCGCGCCTGCAACTGATCACGCTGCTCTCCTACATATTGCAGTAGTTCGGAAAAGGTGAAGTAATCATTCAGAAGCTGCACGCGCCGATAGCGCGTATGCTGTTGCAATGTGCTTAACGAGATGGCATGCTGGCCAACAGTGGCGACTGCACGGCGAGGCGTGAGCCAGTACTCCTGCAACAGGCCATAGCCGAGCAACCCGAAGACAAGCAGAGCCACTGCTGCCGTGACCACAAGCAGCAGGAACCTGAACCTATGCTCGTGTTGACCGTGATGAATACGCCGGCGCAGCGGCCGTCCCGAACCAGCAGACCGTTTGCTTCTCATTCCTGCTCAGCAGAGGTTGACTACATCCAGGTGCCGCGATCAAACGCCAGCAGTGCCATATGCCGCGCACGTTTTATTGCCAAGGCAAGCATACGCTGGTGCCGGGCGCAGGTTCCGGTGCGGCGACGAGCTCTTATTTTTCCTTCCGGGTCGATCTGTCGGGCCAGAAGTTCGACATTCTTATAATCGAGGATAACTTTATTGTCCACGCAAAACTGGCACACGCTTGGCCGGCTGGGATATGAGCGCCGTCGGCCACCTCTTTGAAAACTCATCGTCTATTCCTCCTGGAAAATAAAAGTCGTTTTCTCCGACGTCCGGCCGGTAGCCTTCATTTTCCTCTGTGACCGTAGATTCGCTTTAGCCGCATTTGGTTGATCGCCATTCGGCAGGACGTCACCGATTGCCCGCCGGGCATGTACCGCAGCTCCACACCTCCGCGCACCTTGCCGATGAGCATGACTGTATTCAGGCATTTAGTAAACTCTACCACTGTCCTAAAAGCACCAACTTTCCCGCGCAATAGCCTTAGGAAACCACCGCGCTATCGCCTCCAACGTTCTCCCCTGAAACTGGCTCGGAGTTGGCCGATTCCACAGCGTCAGCACCGCTGTCGGCATTCTCTTCACCGGCAGCACCACTTTCATCAACGCTCTGGCCCTCCCCCTGCTCTTCTTCTGCGGCATCTTCTTCTTCAGGCTGAACCGGTAATTCAGCGCGTGTGATCATGAAGCGGAGCACGTCCTCATTCAGGCGCATCTGCTGTTCAAGTTCGGCAGGCGCAGCCGACGGCAGACTAGCATACCAGAAAACGTAATTCCCTTCCTGCTGCTTCTTGATTGGGTAAGCCAGTTTGCGACGGCCCCAATTATCCGCCCTGGCCACCTTGCCACCGGCAGCGACAATCCAGCCCTCGATTTTTTCTGTCAAGGCATCCGGGTCTCCGTCTTCCAGACCCATGTTAAGGACAGTCGCAATTTCGTATTCACGCATGATCGAAAAACCTCTTTCCCTGGGATTAGCCCCTTTCAGATTCGGAGAGAATACCTAATCGGAGCGGAAAGCGAGAGGTGTATACCCTGCTCGCAACGCAGCAAGTGTACCACGGCAACGCATGATTGTAAACGTCGATGCATAGAGCCTGTTCAGACTTCGTCGCCGTCGCCCTTCTGAGAGGGCAGGGAGATAAAAAAGGTACTTCCCTGTCCCAATTTACTATCAAACCACACGCGCCCGCCGTGCCGTTCGGAGATCGATTTCGCGAAAGCGAGACCAAGACCACTGCCCCCTGATTCACCCTGCTCTTGGTCCCTCACGCGGTAGAACCTCTCAAACAGCCGGTCACGGTCAGCCCGGGAAATGCCCACCCCGCTGTCTGCGACTGCCAACACAACTTCCTCCTCATGCATTTCCACGCGGGCTACCACGCTGCCTCCGACGGGCGTGTAACGCACCCCGTTGTCGAGCAGATGACGGATTGCCCTCCGAAGCAAGCTTTCATCTCCGGCGACCGGCTTTATCCCGACAGCGGTCTCGCCCACCAATTGTATGCCTTTGGTAACGGCCGCCGGTCGCATTTCCTCCACCACCTGCTGGAGCAAAACATCCAGATGGCAGCTTTCCCAGTCTGCACCCGGTGCCGATTCGATGCGATGCAAATCCAGGACATCCTCTATCAGCGTACTCATCTGCTCAACGCCCGCCACAATCTTCTCAGAAAACTCGCGCTGGCGGGCGTTGAGTTTCCCCACCATCGGCAGCATGGTGGCATAGCCGTGCATAAGCGAGAGAGGGTTTTTTAGGTCGTGGCTGACTGCCGCGATTGCATCAGTTTTCTGCCGATCAAGTTGCTTAAAATAGGTGACATCACGTAACACTGCCAGTCGACCAATTATAGATCCATCCTGCCGTAAGATAGAAGAGGTAGAGGCCGAGAAAGTACGGCCATCCGGAAGCTTGATTTCATAGGCGGAAGCGCGCTCGTCACTCGCGCGCAGGGCAACGGCCAGTTGGGGTTGATGAATTATCTCGTTGATCCGGCGTCCCGTGATCTTATGCCCTTGCAGACCGAAAAGGTCCTCGGCAGCCGGGTTGAGTAGCAACAGCCGCAACCTAGAATCGGTAACGATGACCGCATCCGGCGTAGCAGTGAGAATAGCAGCTAGCTGCTGGCGACCACCCTCGCTGGCTTCGAACAAGCGGGCGTTTGCCACAGCCACTGCCGCCTGACCCACAAGGGTGGTCAGTAGATCAGTTTCTTCGCGCGAGAAATGATGCGGCGCCGAGTATCCAAGCCAGAGAGCACCCAACAGATTGGCCTCGTGCCGCAGCGGCAGCGCGATAACTGCCTGCAGGGCGTCTGGACCAGCACCGACGTCCAGTACAGTTCGCGCCCGCGCCACATTTTCTATAGCGATCATTCCTCCCTCAGCCGTAACCAGCTGGAGGACGTCAGCATCTAACACACTCATGTCAGCGGCGCCCAAACCTGCAGAATATGTCTGTAGTTTGTCGTGCCTTCCATCAAAGGGCAGGAGGAGGAGCCGTGCGCCTTTAGCATCAGTCACAGTCATAGCTCCCTGCAAAATAGGTGGCAGAGACTCGTCCAGATTTAGACTGCTGGCAACTGAAAGCGAAGCCTGCAGCAGCAGACTGAGTTCATCCACCTGTGAGCGCACGCGTACACGCATGCGCTCAAAGGCCTCACCCAACCTGCCTACCTCGTCCGCACCGCTAATTAGAACCGGCTCGCCCAGTCTTCCCGCAATAATTTGCTCGGTGGCAGCTGCCAACGCACCCAGCGGCCGAGTCAGGCGCCGACTGATCATCAACAGGAACACTATGCCAAGCGCACCAACGGCAACCAGCAGCCGCACGTGCGGAAACGAGATCTCCGTGGCTTGCTTCATCACCATAGAGACCGGAACCTCAATCACCACGTTCCATGGATGTCCCTCCACCGAAAGGCGGTACACTAACTGTGCAGTACCATCTACAGACCGCTCTTGATACGCGCGGCTGTTAGGCGAGGTCGTAGGCAGCTCCTCAACATCAGTTGCGGGTCTCCACATCCGCCCCACCTCGGCTGCATCCGGGTGGTAGAAGATTTGATCTTGTTCATCCGTAATGAATCCCGTACCGGAGCCGACCACACCCTGCAGCAGGTTGACGCTGCTTGGGAGATTAAGTGCCAATCTCTCCTCGGTGCGGATGAAGAAGGGGATGATCTCGGCGGCACGCGCCGCGTCACGCTCCATCTGATCGACAACCAGGCGAATAGCTGCTCGACGTGCATTGAGAAAAACTGCAGAGAACAACACTGCTATGCCCACGACTGCCATGGGCAGCAGCGCGAAGAGTAACTGTCTGTTGAGATTGGCGGCATAAGGCGGCAGGCGGAGCGGGATTACCCGAAACCAGCGAGTAGGTGCGATTCTTTGTGCCAGTTCGCCCAGGGCACCGGCCACCAGCAATGAAACAAACAGAGGAATGGCGCGATCGAAGGACCATCTTGCGATTATCATGGGCAGCTGCGCAAGCCCGCTCGGGCCCTGATCCAAAATGAGAGATGCGAGCTGCAGCGGCCATACCAGTATGGCTGCGGCCAACGTAGCGGGCAGTGGCCTGCGCAGCAACGCCGGTAACCCGCCCGTGTAATCCTGGCGCAGTAGAAACGAAATCACTCCGGCCACCATAGCCCATTCCAGCAGAATGAATAGGTGTGACCCTTGCCTTAGGGCATTCGCTAATCCGCCAGCCAGCGCGAGCACCACAGCGAAACCACCGCCCCACCAACCAGCCGCTAGCGCAATAGGAGCATGAGACAATAGCGTGATTTCGATTGTCCAATCAGGACCGATTGGAATTAGAGAATTCTCAACTGGAAATGACAGGAATGGTGTGATGTTGGTCAGCACAGACAGCACTAGCAGCAGCCAAAAGCCACGTCGCGCAGCTGAACTGAGCTTTCTCCATGCGTGTCTACGTCGGTAAACAGAGAAAGCCACCGCTATCAGGCCAAAGAACAGTACAACCCTACTGCCGAGCCCCCATGCCGGCACATTCAAATTCGAGGAGAAGTCCATGAGCGATACGTCCACAGGGATTACTCCCTTACCATGATACAGACCTGCGCTGCGTAGCGCGCAACCATCACCGCCAACACTCTGCGATTATAGCATCTGGGCACTCACCAATGCTGCTGGCAAGCACGCATTTGAAGACAACCGATATGATAATGCCATGTATACCGTAAATAACGACCTGCATTGTCGTCCACAACAGCGTGTGCTACACTTGCCGGGAAAGTTTTGGATGCTAGCGTCACGAGACCACCCGATTAGCACGCCCGTGCGGATGTTTCGGGAGGCACGCCGCGCAGGAGCTGTCGCCGGAGCCAGCATGTCAACCACATCAGAAATTCCTGATTTCCGCAGTCGTTGGATCGGACTCTGCGAACACACATACACAATGGAAGTGGCCTCATTGGTGGGCCTACGAACCCATCCGGACACACGCAGTAAATGCTTTTCACACGCGAGAGACTGAAGTGACTTGAACGGGAAAGAATGGCCACCATCACTATTCTCGGCTGCGCCTATTCCATCCCTGACGACGCCCATGAGCCATCCCACTTCGCCGTGCAAGCGGAGCACAGCGGCATCCTGGTGGACTGCGGTACTAACCCCACAGTGCGGCTAGCACAGGCGGGGTTAGCCTACGATTCCATCACCGACCTGATTTTGACGCACTTCCATCCCGACCACATCAGTGGCGCTCCGCTCATGCTTATGAACATGTGGTTACTAGGACGCACGCAAACGTTGCACATTCACGCACCGGAGCATTGCCTGCAGCGCTTCAATCAGTTGATGGATGCATATGACTGGCAGCAGTGGCCCGGATTCTTCTCGGTAGATTTGCACCAGATTCCATTGCATGAGAACGCACCGGTACTGGCTAATAGTGATTTCACCATTAGCGCATCACCGGGAGAGCACATGGTGCCGGTCGTCGGGCTCCGCATCAAAGACGAATCCGGAGGGCGCGTGCTTGCCTATTCCGCGGACACATCCCCGTGCCCTTCCATTTCTCGCCTGGCTGTGGGCGCGGACTTACTACTGCACGAGGCCACGGCCGCATCCATTGGGCACAGCAGCGCCGTGCAGGCCGGTGAGGTAGCTGCCCAGGCGAAGGTCGGGACGCTGTATCTCATCCACTATGACATACACCGCACGGATGAATCCAAGCTTCTTATCGAGGCACGCAGCCGATTCGGCGGCCCGGTCAAACTCGCGCGCGATCTGATGACAATTGAGTTGTAATTAATAGGAGTCGCACACCGGTAGCGGTCACCAGGCAGCAGATTCCATCGTCAATAGCACCTTCAAAGTTCCGTGTTGCTGAGCCCGATGAAAGGCGGCCAACCCTTCCGCCAGCCCATAATGGGCGTGGACAAGCGGTTCCACCTGAATCCTCCCTTCGGACAGCAGGTGCAGCGCCGGCCCGAACGGACCGCAGCGCGAGCCCAGCAGCATAATTTCATCCACCACCAGAGCGGATGCATCGACGTTTAACCTACCGACGTACGTGCTTTTCAGAACCAGCGTCCCTCGCGGGCGCAACGCTGCCCGGGAGATGGCAAACCCCTCCGCGTTTCCCGTGCAATCCACAGCAATGTCGAACTCCCCTGCAGACATATCTGCTGCCGCACCGGTCGCAATTCCAGTGTCCTCGAGCAGCTCGAGTTTGGCGCGGTTGCGATCGACCACGTACAAATCGCACCCGGTCAGAGCCAGCGTCTGTGCTATGAGATTGCCGAGTTTTCCGGCTCCTACCAGCAGAACCCGGTTATGGGACTCGATTGACAACTGCTCTTGAATCTGCAGCGCAGCTGCCAACGGCTCTACAAACGTGGCGGCGTCGGTCGAAAGCTCGGCGGGTACCACGTGCAGGTTCGCAGAAGGCAACGTCAGGTATTGCGCGAAGGCGCCATCACGCTGCACGATTCCTAGCACAGCACGGTTGGCGCAATGTGTTCGCCTGCCGTTTCGGCAGTGCACGCACTTGCCGCAGACCACGTTGATCTCGCCCACCACGCGCTCTCCCAGCAACTCATCCGGACCCTGCTCAACCACACCCACGAACTCATGCCCAGGCACGCCGGTAAAGGGATAATAACCGCGGGTCAGCTCCAGGTCGGTGTTGCAGATGCCGGCGCGCAGCACGCGCACCAAGGCCTCGCCGGGCAGCGGATCTGGAATCGGAAGGTCGTCACGCAAACGCAATCCTTCGTTTTGCAGCCAGATTGCCATCATATCAATGTACCTCTATCGCATGTGATGGTTTAACCTTTGCGCCCAAACTGTCGCTGCAGCGTGTCAATGCTAAAATGAATCATGGTAGGACGACCGTGCGGACATGTACGGGGCGATTGGCATTTCTCCAGTTCGCGCAACAGCACCGCCTGCTCTTCGTCCGCAAGCACTTGTCCGGCGCGCACGGCGGCGCGCTTGCACACCCGCGCGATGATGCGCGCTTCCGCACCCGGCGGCAATGCGTGCTCATCATTACTGTCGTACTCCACCACGCCGCGTAGTGCCTGTTCAGCCGTTACCGCACCAAGCGCCGACGGTAGCGCACGCACCACGAAACTGTCGCCCCCAAAGGGTTCCACTTCGAAACCTAACCCATGCAAGGCATCCAGCTGCCGCCGTAAATCCTCGGCTTCCTCCGGCACCAGAACTACCGTCGCGGCCTGCAGCAAGGTCTGCGATTCCACCTGCGCGCCCTGCGCGGCTGCCATGAACGCCTCGTAAAGGATGCGCTCATGAGCGGCGTGCTGGTCAATCAGATATAAACCGTCTGGGCCTTCCGCAACGATGTAAGCCGCGCCGACTTGACCAATGACGCGCAGCAGTGGCACTCCGCCCACAGGAATACCGGCCTGGGTTCCAGCTGCCGGGGTGGCTTCGGCTGCCAGCGAGGGGCCAGCGTACGTGTGCATGCCGACTGAGGTAGGTTCTGACCAGTCGAGCCCTTCGGCAGCGCCCGCGTGGGCCCACCCCGATAGCGTCGCACTCTGCACCGATGCCTGGTTGAGCAGCGTCCGGCGCACCTCGCGCTCCACAGCGCGAAAGACGCGGTCACGCTGCCGGAAGCGGACTTCCGTTTTGGCAGGATGCACGTTCACGTCAACTTCGTTGGGCGGGAGTGTGATAGAAAGCACGGCAATCGGATGGCGCCCGGTCATCAGCAGCGTGTGGTACGCGCGCGTGACCGCCACGCCGAGCTGTATATCCTGTACATAGCGCCCGTTAACGAAGAGGGTGATTTCACGCCGATTGGCTCGGCTAACCGCAGGCGGACTGACGTAACCGTGCACAGATATGCTCTCATGCTCCCTTCCCGTAAGCTCGAGCAACTGCCCGGCCGTCTCCACCCCGTATGCTGCCGCAAGCACATCCCGCAGGGATCCAGTGCCGTGCGTTTGGAACACATAGCGATTATCGAATTGCATCCGAAAGCGCACGGCCGGATAAGCGAGAGCGTAGCGCGAGAGCACGCGGCTTATCCGGCCTTTTTCGGCAGCATCAGATTTGAGAAACTTCAACCGTGCCGGGACATTGAAAAACAGGTTTTCCACCGAGATCACGGTTCCCCGCGGTGCACCGACACTCGCGCGTTGGATGATTTTGCCCGCCTCGGCGGTCAGCCGCGTGCCGGTCTGCTCGCCTGGCGCGCGCGTCACCAGCTGCATGCGGCTGACCGCCGCGATGGACGCAAGCGCCTCGCCGCGAAAACCGAGCGTCTCAATGTTGTCCAGGTCACCCGCCGACCGCAATTTAGAAGTGGCATGACGCGCGAACGCCAGTTCCGCTTCCATTGCCGGAATGCCAGCACCATCATCGGCAACCCGCATTAGCTGACGCCCTCCGCCCTCGATCTCAACATGGATACTGCCCGCGTCGGCATCGAGCGCGTTTTCCACCAGCTCCTTCACCACCGATTCCGGGCGCTCCACCACTTCGCCCGCGGCGATTTTGGACACAACAGATTCATTCAGCACTACGATAGGCATGACCGCATTGTATCATTTTGGCGCTGGAATAATACGGTCAGGGCACGTGCGGCGCTTGCCCGGCGCGGTATAATCATGAGCGAGCACGCTCATGGAATCCCTGCTCAACCTGCACTGGGACATCGTCGTCCTCTTCACACTGGCCACAATCGCCATCCTGGTACTCTATCTGCGCATCGAAAAGAAAGCGCGCCGACTATCATTTTTATTTCTGGTGCTGCCGGTATGCTTCGGGATGTACACTCTTTCTAGATGGCGGCAACAGTTGCCCGAACTCAGGATGGGGGTGCTAAGCGGAGGAGCGCTCTATCTCCTCTGGCACCGCATCTACGGTCACCGTATCCCGCTGCCTTCCAGCGACAACATTAAGGTATGGGGGCAGGACGATTGACCGCTCCCTTGGCCACTCCACCTGCCGCGCCATGAAAAGAAATGCTAGGCTCATTGCCAGCCTGGTTCCGCTCGCGCTGACCCTAACCGCGTGCGCAGCCCCCACCAAGACCGCAACCGCCATCACGCCGGTGTCTCCGACCGCGGCCGAGAGTGAGCTACCGCCCAGCCCGGAACCAACGAATGCGCAGCCCGCCACCACTGAGACGGCAGCCCCGACGCTCCCCACTCTTCAGCCCAGCGTGTACATCTCCAACGAGCCGTTCAAAGTAACTGGCAGAGTCAAAATAACCTTCCCACTCTTTGACAATTATCTCGTGGAGCCATACGTCATGCTGGAGGACGAAAGCGGATTCGTGGCGCGCGATTTTGAATTCGTCATCCCGACGGAAAATCAGGTGCTCGGGCCACTATCCCGCAGCGGGGAGAATAGCTGGGAATATGTGCTGCATCTTCCCGTGGTACCTCCCGGAGTGCTGGTGGATGTAGACAACAACGGGCTGACCGACAGCGGTGTGCGCGTTTTCGCCGTGGCTGTGCAGGCCAATGTGGTCGGTGACCCGTTTCTGGGGCGGGACGAGTTCCGTGGCTGGTCGAGCGTGTGGACGTCGGCGCGCATAGACAGCGAAAACCGCGATGAGATTTCCGGCGGCATTCTCCTAGTCTGGGCACCGGACGCGGAGCAGGCCTTTCCTAGCGATTTCGGCCCGGACGGGCTGTTATTCACGCCCGACGACACCACCGCCGCGCTGCAACCGGGATACACGATTGTCGATATGGACAGCATTCCCTTCGCATTCCGCAAAGAAAGCACACCCGAAATCACACTGTACGAAGGAGATGTTTCCGTTAACGACTACTCTGAGATGAGTTACATCGAGGCCTTCGAAGCGCTCTGGCGCAAGGCATCAGTGGAATATCCATTCACCGAATTGAAAAGCGTCAACTGGCAGGGATTGTACGACAGGTTCTCCCCGCGCGTTGCCGCTGCGCAGGCCGAAGGCGACCGGCAGGCGTGGTATATGGCCATGCGCGACTTTGCCATGAGCATCCCGGATGGTCATATCGGCATCAGTGGTGATGACGGCGGTATTTTCCAGAACGAAACCGGGGGCGGAGCGGGACTAGTGCTGACCGAGTTGACAGACGGACGCGTGCTGGTCAGTTTCATCACCTCGGGAAGCGCTGCCGAAACGGCCGGCATTCAGCTTGGTGATGAAATCATCGCGGTCAACGCACAGCCGGTCAAAGAGGCAGTGGCCGCCGTCACCGCCTGGAACGGTCCTTTTTCGGCGCCGCACGTACGGCGACTGGACCAATACCGCTATCTGACTCGTGGGAAGGTGGGAACAAGCATCCAGATAAATTGGAGGAACCCTGGCGGTGGCGAGCAGCAGGCTGGCATAAAATTGCGGCCCGAACAGGCCAGCCTAGCTGCCAGCTCACTCTTCGCTGATTTTGACCGTGACGCCCCGCCGGTGGAGTATGAGATCCTCAAAGATTCCGGTTTAGGATACATACGTATCTGGTCGCTGGCGGACGACCTTAACCTAACCATTCGTCTTTTCAAACGCGCGGTAAAACTATTCATCGAACGCAAAACCCCAAGTATGATACTGGACATGCGCGACAATATGGGCGGCTCTCCCATGGGCACCGGACTGGCTGCATATTTCACCACCGAGGAACTAGAGGTGATGCGCGGCTATTATTACAGTGAAGGGCTGGAGCGCTTCGACACGCACGGCCCTCCGGACACGATCGAACCGGATGAGGAGTTGCATTACAAAGGAAGAATAGCTGTGCTAATCAGCCCGGCCTGCGCCAGCGCCTGCGAAAACGTGGCCTGGGTCTTCAGCCAGCTTCCGCAGGTAACCGTGCTCGGGCACTATCCCAGCAACGGAATTATGGGTGAGGTCGGCCGCGGGCAGTATGAGCTGCCCGGCGAGCTTTCGTTTCAGATTCCCACCGGCATGGATCAAGACATGGACGGCAACATCATCGTTGAGGGTGTCGGAGTAAAACCTGATATGCTCGTGCCAGTGACTGAGGAGACACTGTTCGATAGGGGCGATGCGCTGCTGGAGCAGGCAGTCGCGCTGATGTTGCAGCCCGCGGTAGCAGGAGTGCAACCCTCTGGACCACCAACCGTGATGAGTTCTGCCGAAACACGCGCTGCGGTGCAGGATCAGATTCCGGTTCTGGAGCAATTCGCACCTGAATCGTATGACAATCTCAGCCGCGCCGGCGAGGTTTATACTTACACTGTGTCGTTTGGCAATTCACAGGAGGTTCTCTGGCTGCACAGCTTTTGCGCCGCCACCCAGGTGATCGCCGGAAGCAATCTCGAGGCCATGACACTCAATTTCAGCGTGGATGGACTGCCGGTACAGCGCAACAATCTTCTCGCCCTGCAGGGCGATTTCAACGGGCAGTACTGCCACTACCACCTAGCCGGGCTCAACGATTGGCCACGTGGCGAGCACCGGCTGCGCATCGAGGTCACCTTCCATGATGAAATCGACGACGGTTTCCAACTTTATCAAGCCGGCACTCACGTGTTCGAATACCGCGTTTATGTGGACGAATGATGGATAAAACCGTTGCGCTTTCAGAGGCAGCCGCGCTCGTAGCAACCGGCAGCACACTTGCGCTCGGGGGCATGACACTTTATCGCCGCCCACTCGCCTTTACGCATGCCCTGCTGCGCGACAATCCCGCAGCGCGGGATCTCACCCTACTATGTTTCACTGCAGGGATCGAATCCGACCTGTTAGTTGGAGCCGGCCGTGTTCGGAGCGTGCGCTCCTGTTATTTCGGTCTAGAGGCTTTTGGGTTCGCGCCCATGTTCACACAGGCAGCCGGTGAGGGCACCATCGAGATTATCGAAGAGAGTGAAGCCAGCATCACCTTTGGCATCCGCGCCGCACTGGCGGACGTCGGTTTCATGCCAAGCCGCGCCTGGCTTGGAACCGATTTGCCACTTCTACGCCCAGACGTGAAGACAATTAAAGACCCATACAGCGACGATGAGCTGATGGCCTTTCCGGCCATTCACTGTGATGTGGCTGTTCTCCATGCGTTGCGCGCCGACCTTGCCGGAAACGCGGTCATTGGCGGAAACCCGGGCATAGATCTGGAACTGGCACTGCTTGCCGACATCACGCTGATCACCACCGAGGATGTGGTTGAGAATCTCGAAAAGGCCGACATCCCCGGCCCGTTGGTACAGGCAGTAGCTCTCGCTCCGCAGGGCGCGTTGCCGACTTCCTGCCACCCGCTTTACTCGCTCGATGGGGATGCAATTCTGGACTACACCCAACGCTGCAAAGCGGGTGAGTTCGAGCAATACCTGCAGGAGGCCCTTGCTGCATGAGCTGGAAGTTCTTTCGCAACCTGATCATCGCTGTGGCCTCGCTCTTTATCGGCGCAGGCATTTTTGCCGGCGGTTTCGTCACCGGCGCACGTTATTACGATATGCTCCCGGCGGGAATTCCGCTGCCTGCCCCGGTTACTGGGGTGGAGAAACTCGAAATCGACCCGGGTGCTGGCAACACGCCCGAGAAACTACAAACCGCATTTAGGCCATTCTGGGAAGCGTGGGAGCTACTGCAGGAGAATTTCGTTGATCAGCCTATGGATACCACAAAGCTGGTTCAGGGCGCAATCAAAGGCATGCTCCGTGCCACCGGCGACAGCCACACCAATTACATGAGCCCCGCTGAGAGAAAGATTATGCGCAGCGACATGTCCGGCGAGCTTGAGGGTATCGGCGCGGAGGTCGATGCAAACGGAGATTTGCTTCGCGTGATATCGCCGCTGCCCGGTTCCCCCGCTGAGGCGGCTGGCATGTTGCCGGGCGACGCCATAATCGCGGTGGACGACGAGGATGTGATCGGGCTGGATGCTTTCACCGTCATCGCAAAAGTGCGCGGCCCGGCTGGCTCATCCGTAAGTATTACCGTGCTACGCGAAGGGTTGCCCGAGCCATTCACACTAGAAATTACGCGCTACAAAATCACCATACCTTCTGTCGAAGGTGAAATCCTCAGCAGTGGTCTCGCTTACGTGAAAATTAATCGCTTCGGGGACAGCACCACGCGTGAGCTACGAGCACAGCTGCTCACACAACTGGCCGATGAACCGCCCGGCTTGATTCTGGACCTGCGCAACAACCCGGGCGGCTTCCTTGAAGCAGGCATCAGCGTAACCTCACAATTCATTGGCAAGGGAGTGGTGATGATCGAGCGGGTCGGAGATGGGCGCGAGCGCAAATACCGCGCCCGCCCCGGAGGTCTCGCCACCAAAATCCCGCTCGCGGTTTTAATAAACCGAGGTAGCGCCAGCGCCGCCGAGATTGTTGCCAGTGCTGTAAAAGATTACCAGCGCGGTGCTCTCGTTGGCGAAAGCAGCTACGGAAAAGGTACGGTACAGACCTGGATGGACTTAAGCGACGATCAAGGCGCGGTACGGATAACCTTCGCGCGATGGCTAAGCCCGCACGGCAATTCGGTAGATGGAGAAGGCCTCATCCCAGATGTGAAAGTGGAGCACAGCCACGAGCAGTATCAGGCCGGTCTAGACCCACAGCTTGATACCGCTGTGAAGCTGCTGCTGCAATGATTTCCACCGAGTGGGTTTCCGTGCAGCAACAGGGGGATGCTGCTTACGGAAGTAGAGCGGGTGATCGGACTCGAACCGACGACATTCAGCTTGGGAAGCTGACGTTCTACCGCTGAACTACACCCGCGCAATCAAGATTATAATCCGCGCTCACTTCCTGTCAAGCAATCGAAGCACCGCACTTGGTGCGCCGGACAAAAATATCAACAGGCAGGCCACCAGCGTCACATACCAACCCGGGCCGATGGGAGGCAGTGCGCCGTACAGCTCCCCCACCACCGGCCGCAACAACAGAAAACCACACAACGCCCGCACGCCTAACACCGCAGTCACTACGCCCTGAACCAAGCCAAACCAGCGCCAGCTGTGCCAGAACCAGAAAGCTACTGCAGCCAATAGCGTCGCAGCCAGTAGCCCAAGCTGCGCCTGCACATCCACGTCCGTGCGATACCACGCGATGGAGGGATAAGCGGGAAGCAGCATAAGGGCACCCAATCCAGCGGGCAAAAGCAACCATCGGCGTACCCCCTTACGGGATGCTTGCCCAGCCGTCAACGCCACCGCCACTGCCAACAGCGCGAGGAAATGCAGCCCGCTTACCGGACGGCTGCCGTCCTGCATCTGCGGTAACAGGGTGACCCAATCAGCGAGGTCATAAGCCCCCATGCTGAGTGCAGCAGCACGATGCGGCACCCACGGCAGAAAATATCCTAGCCAGAGCAGCGCAAGTCCGAGTGCAGTCACTGATCCGCTAAGTAGCGGATGTCTCAGAGCTGAATTTGCCATAGCGCCGATTCTATCATCCCAGCGTCCATTTGTGCATATGGACGCTGGGAGCAACAGATAATAATGCAAGGTGCGCATCCGGGCACTCGCGGGTTATAATTGCATCCACTCGGACAGAAAAGGATGTCATATGCCCGACCCACGCGTGACCCGCCTTGCACATTTACTGGTGGATTATTCCACCGAAATCCAGCGTGATGACCAGGTGCTCATCTGGGCACCAGCAAGCACCACCGGCATGCCGCTCATGTTGGCGTTATATGAACGCGTGCTGGAACGAGGCGGGCACCCACACCTGGCACCATTTCTGCGAGGCCCGGACGACATCTTCTTCCGCTTCGCACAGGAGCACCAGTTGGACTACATCTCACCGTTTTACCAGATGGCAGTGGATACTTTCGATGCCATTATTCGCGTGGAGGGCATGGCGAACACGCGTGCGCTTTCCGGAGTGGACCCAGCAAAGCAGGTGCGCCAGCGGCAAGCGTACGAACCGGTGTTGCAATCCTATCTAAAGCGCGGAGACGCAGGAAAGCTCAAGTGGAATGTCACGCTGTTCCCGACGCACGCGCTGGCACAGGAAGCAGACATGAGCCGATATGATTACGCAGATTTCGTCTACCGCGCTTGCCACGTGCATGGGAATGACGACCCGGTAGCTCACTGGCAATCGGTGCATGATAAGCAGCAGCGACTGGTTCAGTGGCTGCGCGGCCGAGACAGAGTGCGCGTAAGCGCCGCGAACATCGATTTGACCCTATCCATCAAGGGACGCACTTTCATCAATGCGTGCGGCCATCGCAACATGCCCGATGGCGAGATTTTCACCGGGCCAGTGGAAGACTCGGTTAACGGCCGCGTGCTTTTCGATTACCCAGTCACCGTGGCCGGTCGCGAGATCGAGCGCATTGAACTACGGTTTGAAGAAGGAAAAGTGGTACAGGCTAGCGCGGCCAAGAACGAGCCTTATTTACAACAGATGCTGGACAGCGACGCGGGCGCGCGCTATGTAGGTGAGTGGGCCATCGGAACCAACTTTGGGATCGACCGGCACACAAAACAGATTCTTTTCGATGAGAAGATGGGAGGCAGCATGCACATCGCAGTTGGTTCTGGCTACCCTCTGACCGGCAGCCGCAATGTCAGTGCCATTCACTGGGACATGATTTGCGACATGAAAACCGAAAGTGAAATTACGGTGGACGGCGATCTACTTTACAAAGACGGTCAATTCAAGATATAAACGAAGAGCAACCAAGAATGCCGCTATGCCGGCGTCATATCCGCCTGCCCTGACGATGCACCAGTAACACCCCTAAAACCACAGCTAGCCCTCCCAGAGACTGCCACGGTCCCAGACGTTCACCCAGAAAACAGTGTGCCAGCGCTGCCGGTATCACTGGTTGCCCAAGCATCATCGGGGAGACGGTCGTAGCCGGCAGCAGACCCAGAGCATAAGTGATCGCAAAACCATCCACCCACCTGTATGATCACTCCCAGAGCCAGTGTGCTCACACCCAGGACACATACTGTAACAGCGGCCGTGATCCAGAAAAAAGAGAGTGCATCCATGCTTTCGCGCGCTTTCTGCCCGGCCAGAATACAATCCCCAGCCGTTCACGGAAGAGCAACATCGCACATATCCCCACCCAGACCGGAGCGGTGTTTACCAGCAGTGTCGGGCTTGCCACGCCGCTCATAGTGACCTCAGTAGCCCACAGGCTCATATCCATGCTGTAACACATCCCGGCCAAGTAGCGCCAGCCAGAGAGCGCTGCGCTTCATACGCCCCGCACTACGACGCTTCCGCCAGAATAGCACAGCGAGCACTACCATCGCGATGGCCGCGCGGAAAAAAAGCCGTCGTGACACCGGGTGCGCTCGACAAGCGGATAAGAATAGGTGACCAGCCAATAATCACTACGCCGACACCAATTGCAAGATAGGCATCGGAGTTTGTGCACACACGCCCGAAAGACACGGAACTCATCGCCACTCAATCTCTGCCGCGACCACATCCAGGTCCGGGCGGTGTTTTTCAATCACATAGCACTGCGCGGCGCAGCACCTGTTCGGTGACGGCCTGTTCATTGCTCACAGCCACAATGGTGATCTGCGCCGACTGCCAGAAATTATTGTGGCCGCTCTCGGCCACTGCCAAGTTGAATTAACGCCGCAAATGAGCCAGCAAAGATCGCAGCTGCCCGCGCTTCTGTTTTAGCGACCGGGCGGCCGGCAGGCGTAGTTCGATTACGCACGCGCCAATTTTCATGCCGTTGTGTGTATTTGTGACCGCGCGTGCGACTGCACCGAGGGTTTTCCGAACGTCCACGCCGGTTGAGCATATTTCTGAGTACGCAGTTCACCGATACGCTGCTTCTCGTCGGTACTCAACTCACCAAGCTGCAGATGCACCTTCAAGGAACGTGAAAATCCGTGCGCGAGTGCCTCCACGACATTTCTCCACTCAGGCTCCCATCCCAACGCAGAAGCTAGGGTACTGGCACGCCGTCGCACTCGTCTTTCTGATTGCTTCCGAGCCGACTCCGAGGCGAACACAAGTACATTGCAAATGAGTGCGATGTCTCCGCGAAGCGGCAATGAGCCATGCTGCAGCATCCCACCACCCTGCCGCCACTGTGCACTGCCTAAAAGCTTTTGGCCTGACACCGTTATCTCGTAATGAGAGTGCTGCTCAAAACACACCGCTCGTGCAGGAGACCCGCGGAGCGTGACAGCATCATTGCGGGCAGGCAGCCCGATTTCAATTAGCCCGGTCAGAAGTGCATTGCTAATACGTCGATATGATGGCAGCACCCCACCCTTCGCAATAGGGTCACTTTTATGCAAGCAAACGGAATAAGTCAGTTCGTCAGTATGCAATATTGCGCGTCCGCCGGTTGGTCGACGTACCAGGTCGCAGCCCTGCTCCTGAAGCCGGTCAAGATCAACTTCGCTGACAGGTTGCGTGCGCCCAAGGGAAAGACAATGTGGCTCCCATGCATACATACGCAAAGTGGGCGGGGCTGCGCCTCGCGAAACCGACCACAGAATTGCCTCGTCCGTGGCCATGTTTGTGGAGCCGTTGCCGGGATCAGAAAGAATTACTCGCCAGTACTCAGCCAAAATCGCGCCGGCTTTGGGGGCTACCGATCATTTCCCGAAGAGTATGCCAGTTGGCCAACCAATCCCCTAAAACGGTTGGAATACGTGCACAAGTACTAAACACACCAGAAAGCGGCAAGTATAAAGAAAAATCCCCCAATCTATCACAAGTTTTACACAACTAACGCGTTCCTCGGGATCTTCAATTAGATTGGGGAATGATACCTCTCGGACGCGACCTCTTTTATACGACCGTCACGACCGTCACATCATCTCGGCAATCAGCCGATCAGACTGGTCAACGGAAAGCCCAAGCGAACGATAGGCTAGTGGTCCACCCTCAGATAAAACAGGTTCAAGATCATTGAGTGACAGTAGATCATCGCGCCGCCAGAAGACCCCTACAGGAATCTCATCACCCCATTGGTAGCCTCTGTCCATAGCTGCGTGAAAATCATTTGAATCGTGATCTTCATCCTCTAGAAGCTTGACTCTAGGCTTGAACCACTTATAAGTATTATCCAAGTTGTAGGTCACGCAAGGGCTGAAGACATCAACAAAGGAGAAACCCTTGTGCTCGATTGCCTGCTTAAGAACTTCAACCAAATGGGCCTGCTTGCCACTGAAACCCCGCGCCACGAAGGTAGCACCACCCACCATTGCAAGGGGAATAGGATTTATCGGATTTTCCAAGTTTCCTTCCGGGGTGCTCTTAGTCTGCATTCCCATAACACTCGTGGGTGAAGTCTGTCCA
>Ga0310120_10000852_pt1 | contig 23419 bp, 25 predicted proteins | sample CB27_AW_983_MG_FD_203506 | JGI IMG/M metagenome (GOLD analysis project Ga0310120, IMG submission 203506) | Marine microbial communities from Western Arctic Ocean, Canada - CB27_AW_983 | ecosystem: Environmental > Aquatic > Marine > Oceanic | place: Canada: Western Arctic Ocean | collected...
TCGAACATGGTTTGACTTAGTTCGAGCCACTGCGGCTCATCGCACCCCGTTGGGGTGGATTCCTGGGAGAGAGGACCGACAACCCAGGGTTCGGAAACCCTGGGCTGGAATACGGAATCCCGTTGGGATTGGCCTCGATCTCTAGGACGCTGGAAAGCCTATAGAGAAGCCTTTCTGGCTCAGCGCTATTCTATTGACCAGCAGGGCTCTGTCCGGACTCGAAAACGGACTTCTGGGACATCCTAAATAGCAGCGTCGCTTGCGGCGTGCACCCCATTCGCTTTGAATTTTATCTGAGAGATGGGCCAGAGAGCCACCGGACGACGCAGCTTGCGAAGCGCTTCGGCCTCGATCTGACGGATGCGCTCTCGAGTCAGACAAAAACGTTGTCCAATTTCTTCCAGCGTATGCTCGTGGGCCTCTCCTATTCCGAAACGCATGCGAAGGATGGCTCCTTCCCTTGGGGTTAAATTCCCAAGGGCCGCGACACTCTGCTCCTCTAAACGCAGATTAATGACTTTCTCGACCGGAGAGGACAGGTTTCGATCTTCAATAAGATCCCCGATCCGGCTTTCTTCACCTTCGCTGAGTGGAGTTTCAAGAGAGACGGGATCCTGGGAAATTTTCAGGGCTTTCTGAACCGTACTCAACGGCATATCGGCCCTTCTGGCGATCTCCAGGGGAGTAGGATCCTGACCGTTCTCCTGGAGCAGTTCTCGAGAGACCCGAGCCGACTTATTGATGGCCTGGATCATGTGCTCGGGAATGCGGATGGTACGTCCGGTATCGGAAATTGCCCGGTGGATGGCCTGACGAATCCACCAATGTGCATAGGTCGAAAACTTGAAGCCGCGGCGGTAGTCGAACTTGTCGACCGCTTTCATGAGGCCGATGTTGCCTTCCTGGATCAGGTCCAGTAACTGTAAGCCTTTCAGACGGTACTTCCGGGCTACGGAAACCACCAGCCGGAGATTTGCCTCGACCAGCTCCCTTTTTGCCGCATCCATTTCCAGCTGCCCAGCCTCGATTCTGGCTACAGTCGACGCCAGTCGTGTGAGTCCCGGTCCCAGAGAGGTTTCCATTTCCTGGATTTTTGAGCCGCTCTCGTCGATTCGGGCCCGGGTCCTGTCTCGTTCCAGCGATTCTAGATGAGAAAGGTCCATCCTGTTCAACTGGCCGCCTTCGAGGTCGAAGGCTTTCAACTGCTTCAAGGTGTCCTTCGCTAACTGAAGCAACTCCTGGTAGACCTCGCCGGTCAGCCCGAGACTCAGGATACGTTGAGCAATCGTGATCCGGCAGCGGGCCAACTGGATGCTCACCCCTGTGCCCGCCGCGCTTTTCTTGTGCGGGCCTTGTATCTTCTCCTCTAGTTTCTTTGCTTTCTTCTCCAGACCTGCGATGGCCTGCATTTCCTCGCATAGCTTCTGACGCCACGACTCTTTCTGTTCGTCGTTGACCTCATCCTCGTTGCAGTTGACCAGGTTTTTCAGGTCGTATGACTCATCCTGCAGACTTTGGGCTCGTTCCAGAATCCATCCGACGACCACCGGCGATCGAAGGAGAGCACGGTGGACGATCTGTTTTCCCCGGTCGATGCGTTTGGCGAGCTCGATCTCCTTCTCCCGGCTCAGGAGGGGAACCGATCCCATTTCCCTGAGGTAGATCCGCACGGCATCGTTTGTCTGATCGGTCTCCTCCTCCAGGAGATTGGGTTCTTCCCCTGCCCCTTGCTCTGCCTCCAACGAGGAGTAGGAGTGATCTGACCCAGCTACCCAAGCAGGTGGGCTGGGTGAGAAGGGTTCGGGAGATGGCCCATCAAGAAGATCCGCGTTGTCGTCACGAAGCGCCATGGATTCTTTCATCTTCTTTTCTCACTTGTAGCGATCGGCTCACAGTCCAGTCCAGATCCTGAAGGTTCGTTTGATCCCCTGTTGTGCTTACACGTATTTACTAGGATGCGGGTTTCCTAAATTTGTTTCTGGCCCGATCGGAACAAATTCCGAGATACACGATACGAACAAATCTCAAATTCCAAGCTCTAAACTCAAACAGATGAGTTGGAGCCGACCGCGGCGAGTCCGCTGAGGCCGCTTGTCTTTGAGCGGTACTAGGCCGACCCGAATAGGTGAGGAGCCGGAGATGTCTCAGTCCAGAACCTATCTGTAACTTGGTGCTTGGAGCTTGAGATCTGTTCGTATCTTATGTCTTGTATCTTTGTAAATCTTCAGGCTCGGATAGCTATTCCTTGAGCGGTACCAACGACTGAGGCCTCGCCGCAAACTGGGCATAGAAATCGGTACCTTCGTGATTGATCACGGTGAAGGCGGGAAAGTCTTCTACCTCAATGCGCCAGATCGCCTCCATGCCTAGATCTTCGTAGTCCAACACTTCCACCTTCCTGATGCTGTGTTGGGCTAGTCGGGCGGCTGGACCTCCGATGGAGCCCAGGTAGAAGCCTCCGTGCTTGCCACAGGCATCTCTCACCTGACGGGATCGATTGCCTTTGGCTAGCATGACCATGCTCGCCTGGTGGCTCTGGAACAGATCCACATAGGGATCCATCCTGCCCGCCGTAGTAGGTCCGAAGGATCCCGAGGCATAACCCTCGGGCTTCTTGGCAGGTCCAGCGTAGTAGACGACGTGGTCCTTGAAGTACTGGGGGAGATCCTGTCCATTGTCCAGCCGCTCCTTGAGCCGCGCATGCGCAATATCACGGGCGACGACCATTGGGCCAGACAGGGAGAGACGAGTGGCAACAGGGTGAGACCTCAGCTGAGCCAGGATCTCGGGCATTGGGCGGCTCAAATCGATCTTGACCACACCCTCTCGAAGTTCCTCCTCCTTGATCTCCGGAAGGTACTGTGCTGGGTTGGTCTCGAGCTGCTCCAAGAAGAGGCCGTCCCTGGTGATCTTACCCAGGATCTGACGATCTGCCGAGCAGGAGACCCCCAGCCCCACCGGACAGGACGCTCCATGGCGAGGCAGCCGGACAACCCGAACATCGTGAGCGAAATACTTGCCTCCAAACTGGGCACCGATCCCGATCTGGGTGGACAGCTCGAAGATCTTCTTCTCCAGGTCTGGGTCACGAAAAGCACGTCCTAACTCATTGCCCGAAGTGGGGAGATCGTCCAGATAATGGGTACTGGCCAGCTTGAGGGTCTTCATGGTGAACTCCGCCGACATGCCTCCCACCACCAGGGCGAGGTGATACGGAGGACAGGCGGAGGTTCCGAGCGAACGGAGCTTCTCTTCCAAGAATTTCATCAGCGACTCTGGGTTCAGAAGGGCTTTGGTCTCCTGGTAGAGGAACATCTTGTTGGCCGAGCCACCTCCTTTGGCGATGAAGAGGAAGCGGTAGTCGTCGCCGGGCTCAGCGTGGATTTCTATTTGGGCAGGCAGGTTGGTCTTCGTGTTCTGCTCCCTGTACATATCCAGGGGGGCAAGCTGCGAATAGCGAAGATTTCTCTCCTGAAACACCTCATAGACACCTCGAGACAGGGCTGCGGCATCATCCCCCGAGGTGAAGACATTCTGTCCCTTGTAACCGAGGACTATGGCGGTACCGGTGTCCTGACAGCCTGGCAAGACGCGAGCGGAGGCGATATTGGCGTTTTTTAGTAGCTCCTGGGCGACGAAGCGGTCGTTATCAGAAGCCTCTTCGTCTTCCAAGATGCGGGCAAGTTGTTTGAGGTGACTGGCTCGCAGCAGATGAGAGACGTCATCCATCGCCACCCGGGCCATGAGTGTTAGTGCCTGGGGCTGTACTTTCAGGATTTCCCGACCTTCGAAACTTCCGGTGGAGACATACTCGTCCGTCAGCTTGCGGTAATCGGTAAGGTCGCCCTGGTGCTCGAAGATCGCCTGGTGTCTGAATGCAGTCATTTTTATGATTCCTCCGGCCCTTATCTTAGCCCAATCAAGTCAAGGTTTGCCCTATCAGGCCGCGACAAATTGGGCCGGGAAGGCCAAGATTCTTCAGTGAGCCGTGATCCCAATGCTCCCGCATCCGAGGAGAGTCCGGGGACTCCCAACCGTTGGTTCATGCTCTCGTTGGTAGCCTTCGATTACTTCGTACTGTACCTGCATCGCAACCTGATCAACTACTTCCAACCGCCGCTGGAAGCCGACCTCGGAATTGGTAAGTTTGAGTTAGGCCTACTCCAGTGGGGCTTTATCTTGCCCTATTGCCTGGGGCTGATGGCGCTGGTGCAGAGCTTCGAGGCTCTGTTGGCCCTTCGCGTTGCACTCGCCCTGGCCCAGTCCCCCAGCGTTCCCGCCATCGCCAGCGTAGTGGCCGATTGCTTCAGGCCTCGAACCCGTTCCAAGGCGATTGGTATCTACCTGGTCTCCTATAACTTTTCCTTGGTCGTCGGAGGTTGGTTGGGCGGCATGGTGGCTGATCGGGAGCACTGGAGTTTGCCTTTGAGCGTCTTCGGAGGGTCAGATCTCGAGGTAGCCGGTTGGCGGATGTCGCTACTCCTGTTCGCGGGTTTCGGAGGCTTGGTGGCACTGATACTGGCGGCTCTTTTTCGAGAACCTGAACGCACCGGAGCTCAAGAGGATCGATCTGGGCAGGGAGTACAGTCGCTATGGTCCACCGTGGGATCAGTATTGAGAATCCCGACCTACAGGCTGATCGCCACCGTGTTCGTGGTTGCCGGCATGATCATCGCCTCGGTACAGTACTGGCTGCCTCGGTATCTAACCGATCAGTTCAGTCTCAGCTTGGCCCAGTCAGGACTCAAGGCTACGATCTGGATCCAGTCTGCCACAGCGGTGGGTCTCCTGTTAGGTGGTCGGTGGTCGGACGCATGGGCCCGAAAATGGATGTCGGGACGAACCCTGGTCCAGCTGGTCGGACTGGCCGTTTTGGGTCCAGCTTTACTGGTGATCGGTTCGGGCAGTTCGGGTCCTGTTCTGGTGGCCGCCCTGATCATCTTCGGTGTGGGCACGGCACTTTATCTCGTCAATTTGTGGGCCTGCACCTTCGAGGTAGTGAGCCCTAGAGAACGGGCGACTGCTATCGGACTCTTGAACCTATCCAACGGAGTCTTCAGCTCGTGGGCCGACCCGGTGATCGGACATCTGGCTGATTCGGGAGTTGGGCTGGGGAGCATTTTGTCGTTCTTGAGCCTTCCGTCGGTGTTGGCGGTCCTCCTGATTCTCTGGAGCATCAAGTACGCGCTTACTCGAGATTACCATGGTCGGGTGTAGTTGAGAAGGGTACACTAACCTGAAACTCGAACAATTCGTCGGAACGTCGCACGTCTCTGCTCCCGGGAAAGCGCGGCGAGCGGTTCCGACGGAAACTTCGAATGGCGAGGTGATCATGAAGAATCGCCAGGTGACAGAGCCGTGACCGTCAGGGAGCGGGCCCTGATCAGGGGCCGAACCTGGCAGCTCCGCCTTGGAAGTTTCCTCCTGAATGATCCCGTGCGACTGGGGGACCACTAAGCTGAAACTTCATTTGGTTCCAGGTTCAGGATTCCCAACCGTGGCACGGCCTTCCAGGCCGTGATTGTCGAGCCCTTGGCTCGACGGATCGGTCATCACGGGCAGGGATGCCCGTGCCACTGTAGGACGCTGAGGTTTCTTTCTCGAATGGGGCAGCGCAGCGGGGGCGAGACTGATCTGAAACGGTGACCTCAAGAGGATCCAAAAGGAGAAATCATGACCCTGAAGACAACACTGATTCTGACCTTAGCCCTGCTTGGCGCTTCTGTATTCGCTCCAGTGCAGCGGGTGAGTGCCGCAGCGGAAGTGATCGACGTGGACTCGGATCGACAGCTCTTCCTGGATAATCTCTGGTTTCATAGTAAACAGGGGCTGGAACTAGTTTTTCACACCCCGACGTCGCGCGAGGTGGCGATTCAGCCCGAGCATCCCTGGGAACGAACGCTCATCCACTACAGCTCGGTGGTCTACGACCAGGGGCTCTTCCGCATGTGGTACCGGGGCACGGACGGCAATCCCTGGAACGTCATGCCGAACGGAGGCGGGCAGACCTTCACCTGTTATGCCCAGAGTCAGGACGGGATTCATTGGGAAAAACCCAAACTGGGCGTCTTCCCCCACAGTGGTTCTACTGCCAACAACATCATCGGAAGCCCGAGAGACTTCATGAATGTCAGCGTCATTGTGGATCCTAACGAGAAGCCCGGCAGCAAGAGCAGATACAAGATGATCTCCCGCGTCAACGGAATCACGGGATTCGTTTCTGCAGACGGCCTGAACTGGGATCTCTCCGAGACCAATCCTCTCCTGAGCAGAGGGCCTTTTGACAGCCACAACATTCTCCTTTGGGATGAGCAGTCAGCCCGTTTCGTGATCTACCTGAGAGCCACCGACATGTCGGTTCCGGGTCCTTTTCACGGGGGGCGCCGCGCCATCAGGCGAAGCGACTCCTCCGATTTCCGAAGTTGGTCCGAGCCCAAGATGGTGGTGCGACCGGATGAGGGCGACCCTGTCGACTTGCACCTCTATACCAATGCGGCGGTGAACTACTATCGGGCCTCACGCGCTTTCTTTATGTTTCCGATGGTTCTGTATCCCGAGCGGAGCTACCCAGGCGCTCCCTTGCCGGGAACATCAGAGATCCAGTTCGCAACCAGCAGGGATGGAATCCAATGGCAGCGCAGTTTTCGCTACCCCTTGATCAAACCGGGGCTGGACGAAGACAATTGGGTGGACCGTAACCCCATCATGGGGCACGGCGTGGTGCCCACTGGCCCCAGCGAAATCTCTATGTACTACTCTGAGTTTCTTCGCTCTTCCAATAGCCGCATTCGGCGATGCACCTGGCGAAAGGACGGGTTCGTTTCGGTGAAAGGGCCCTACAAGGGATGGGGGGAGTTTACGACTCCTGTCATCCGTTTCAAGGGGCAGCGCCTGGAGCTCAATTACAGCACCGCCGGCGGAGGTGCACTACAAGTGGAGCTGCAGGACGAGGACGGAAATCCGCTGCCTGCTTTCCGGATGGAAGACTGTCCCGAGATCCTCGGAGACAAGATCGAAGGAATTGTCCGCTGGCGACTTGGCGAGAATGTGTCGGCTCTAGAGGGCCAGCCGATTCGCCTCCGAGTCCGCCTTCAAAATGCGGACCTGTATGCCTTCCGATTCCGTCGGTAGTCCGCCTGGATTATTTTCAACCCAGGCCAATGAGGTGTAGCGACCACCTGGAGTCAGTCGGCATAGATTCTGAAGCGAAGCAGTTTTCGGGTGACTTCCTTGCGTCGCTTCAGTCCACCGGTACTGTAGGTTTCAAGCCAGTCACGCAGCTTCAACGAATCTATCTCCAGCACACCGCAAACCCAGTGGAAGCTGCCCGGATCGACGTCGTCAGAGGAAAACCATCTGGCCGCGTCCCGCTTCCAGGTCTTCCATTCTTGAGAAGCTCGATTGGGGGAGACTATGTCCCGAAAAGCCTGGTTGAGTATTGCCAAAGCCAGATTTTGTGTCGGACGATCTGGCGTCTTGACCTGGGGGTAGAGCCCGTTGCTCTCGAGCATCTGCACCTTCATCTCAAGTTCCCCGCTATTCCGCCGTTACAAGGCCAGTAAGAGTCTCGGAGAAGCTGCAGGACTGGAAGAAGGTGTGTCTCTAGCGAAGGTTGTTCTAAGACGAAGATAACAGCCAAGCCAGCGCTGTAGGTACCAGGACCCCTGGATAAGGGCCGGCGAGTTAGCCCACGCTGACTTTGGATGTTTCTGGGGGCGTTGTTGCCTCGTCACACACACCAGGACGCTTCTTTCTCCGAAATCCTCAGCAAATCCCCACACTTCCGGACAGGAGCGTCCCCGACCTTCAATCCCACCTAATGAAGCTATAGGATGCATTAGAAGCCCAGGAGTCTCAATCCAATGCGAATTTATTAGCGACCTTGCGGTGGGTCCGCTCGAAGGGTGGGAGGTTGCGGGCTCGCGCGATAGGGTGCAGCACGAGGGCTGGGGTAAGGGTCTGCACAAGAATTCTTGCGCAGACCCTACGGGCCGACCTACTTGTTCCGGCCCCTGCCAGACAGGTCTTTTCTAGTTACATCATTCCCGCGATGAGCTTCTGGGCTTGCTCGTCGGACAGACCCAGCGGTCGGTGTGCCATGGGCCCGCCCTCGTCGAGAACCGGCTCTGCCTGGTCAAGACTCTTTGCGAATCTTTGAAGGAAGAGTCCCGTGTAGATAGTGTCGCCCCAGAGCATCGCCTTCTCGCAGGCTGTCTTCCAGTCGCTGGGATCGTGGTTTTCATCCTCAAGCCTTTTGATTCTTGGCTTGAAGAAGCTGTAGTCGTTGTCGTGATTGAAAGTGACACAGGGACTGAAGATGTCGATCAGGGCGAAACCCGTGTGTTGGAGTGCCATCTTCATGAGCCCAACCAACTGCTTACCATCACCGCTGTAGCCCCGGGCCACGAAAGTGGCACCGTTCATGATAGCGGTGGTGATGGGATTGACGGGCATCTCGACGCTACCGAAGGGCGTGCTCTTGGTTTTCATCCCGGCGGAGCTGGTAGGAGAGATCTGGCCTGTGGTCAGTCCATAGATCTGATTGTTCATGACCAGGTAGGTAATGTTGACGTTGCGGCGAGCGGTGTGGGCGAAGTGGTTTCCGCCGATGCCGTAGCCATCGCCATCGCCACCGGTGGCGACAACGTGCAACTCGTGATTCGCCATCTGGGCTCCGGTAGCGACCGCTAGCGACCGTCCGTGTAGCGTATGCATCCCGTAGGCATTAAAAAAACCTGGGAAGTTGGAGGAACATCCAATTCCGCTGACGGTCAAGATCTCGTGAGGTCTGATTCCCAACTCAGCACAGGCTTTCTGCAGACCTCTGAGTACGCCAAAGTCTCCACAACCCGCGCACCAGTCCGGATCAACCTTGCCCTTGTAATCACTAGGCTTCAGGGCAGTCGGTTCGGCTACTGGGGGGGTGCTTCCTACACTCATAGTTGTTCCTCTCTAAACCATTATTTCTTGGAAAGGTACGTAGTGGTCCGTCTTCCCAGCGAGAAGCTCCAGCACTCCATCCACGATGTGATGAGGCATGAAGGGTTCTCCATCATACTTCCGAATATGGCCGTCCGCGGTGAGCCCCGACTCGCTTCGGAGATATCGGGCGAACTGCCCTGAGTGGTTGTTCTCGACCATGATCGTCTTTTTAGCCCGCGAAAAAATGTCGGTCACTGCCTCGGTATGGAGCGGAACAATCCACTTGATCGAAAGCTGGTTGGCGATGACTCCCCTGGCTTCCAGCTGATCTATGGCCTCCTTGATCACGCTGTGGGTCGATCCCCAGCCGACCAATGTGACCTCTGCGTCCTCGGGTCCTACCAACTCGGGAGCTTCGATCTGGTCCAGGATTCCGTCGAACTTGCGGGCCCGTTTCTCAACCATCATCCGGCGCTTGTGTGGGTTGGTGAACTCGTCGCTGATGAGGACCCCGTTCTCATCGTGCTCATCGGTGGAAACGACGTGTACGTAACCCTCCAGGCCGGGAATGGCACGAGGCGAGATCCCGTCCTCGGTGTTTTTGTAACGAAGATAGCCGTCGGTCGAAGAGGACTCGGTGATCAGGCCGCTCCTATCGATCTTGGGTTGGAGGTTGATCTGGTCAGGGTCTACGCTGAAGGTGCCTTCCGAAATCAGGAGATCCGAAAGAACCATCCCGGGGCATTGATACTTGTCAGTCAGATTGAACAGCTCTGGAATCGTATTGAACGCATCCAGGGTATCTAGAGGCGCGACGATGAATCGCTGGAAGTCTCCCTGGCTGGCACCCAGCATCTGCCAGAGGTCCCCTTGCTCAGTCTTGGTGGGCACTCCAGTGGAGGGTCCCGCACGCTGAACATTGATGAAGACAACCGGGATTTCCATCATCGCAGACGCGCCGATGGCTTCGGTCATCAACGCGAATCCACCACCAGAGGTAGCGCACATGGTCCGGCAGCCGGCGTGGGCCGCTCCGATGGCCACGTTGGCTACTCCGATTTCGTCCTCGATCTGACGCACCATAATATCCAGGGCAGGGGCATTTTGGGCCATCCAGTGGAGGACGCCCGTAGACGGGCTCATCGGGTAGGCACAGTAGAATTTGACGCCTGCCGCCGCCCCTCCCATAGCAAGGGCATCATTGCCGACCCAGGCTGCCAGAGGTTTGGGACCCACCGGCGGCTGTTTCGGAAAGGCAGAGAAATTAGCTTTTGCAAACTCGAACCCGGCTCGGGCCACTCCGACGTTTTCGTCCACGACCGCCTGTCCTTTTCGCTGAAACTGTAGTGTCAGGCTGTCCTCTAGAATATGGAAGTCCAATCCCATCAAAGACATTGACACTCCCAGAGCACCCGTGTTTTGCATGAGTCGGTTCCGATTACCGCTGGTGATATCGACGATGGGCATGGGACACAATTGGACGCCATCCTTCGCCTCTCCTGGCTTGATTACGTCACTGTTGTAGACCACGGAGCTCCCAGGTTCCATGATCCGCAGGTGTCGGTCCATGGTGTCCTGATTCAGGCAAACCAACAGATCCAGCTTATCTCCGTGGCTGAGGGCTTCCTGATCGCTGATTCGAATGGTCAAGAAGATATGTCCACCTCGAATAATGGACTGAAACGCATTGTACGCATTGAGGTGAAGGCCGCGCCGGACGAAGATTCGGGCAAGTATGTTGCCAGGAGTTGCGATGCCCTGCCCGGCGGCGCCTCCGATGGCGAGGGCGAAATCGAATTCTCGTTGGATCATACGTTTCTCCATATGTTGGACTTACCCGCAAGGATCTGGGCCGACCTTAAGTTCAAAAAAGCAGGTATCTCAGCCGTGCTTTCAAGCAGCGAAGATGCTGCCCGTTGCGGGAGCCAACAAAAAATTTCTCTTCACTCCGACCTGTTACCAAACTGACATCGAGTCGAGGCCGTTGCAAAAATGAAACACCACCTTACACGAATTCAGGATCGAATTCTAGTGGATGAAAGGCCTTGGCTAGGACCGCTTTCCTGAATGATTCAGCGTGGACTTTGAGGGTCAGGCTGAAATGAAACTTCAGAATCCCAAGCTACAAGAGCCAAGTCCGTCAGAGCCGCGAACGACTTGAGCCGTTAGCAACATGAGGCCAAGTTCCAAGGTGAGAGCCGGACAACTCTTCCCCACGCAGTGACGCACAAATCCCCAGTAGCCGGAAGTTTCTCTCTCGAATGGGGCAGCACCGCTGGGGGGCCACTAAGCTGAAACTTCAACCACGAGGAAGCGCAGCAACCTTCGCCAGTTGACAGAGCTGTGACTGTTAGGGAGCGGTGCCCGACAGGGACCATACCCCAAGCACTTCGTTGAAACACAGGATCCCACTCCCTCACGGTCATGGCTCTGTCAGCGCTGCTAGCGATGATCATGGCAGAGGCAATCGAAGTTTCTTTCTCGAATGGGGCCAGGGTTTCTGGAGGCGGTGCCGCCATGGAAACTCCGGCGACGGGTTTGCTGGCGAGTCTCCTGCCACCCCAATCGTCCCGGCCCCTGGCAACCAGATAGATCCCGAGAGCTATCAGCAAGACTCCTAGGACAAAGCCCGAAGAGACGGGTTCGGCCAGGAGCGCCCAGCTCAGCAGGACTCCGAGAAGGGGAGTCGTGAAGTTGAAGGCGCTGACCTGGCTGACCGAGTGGCGGCGCAAGAGTCCTGTCCAGGCGACAAAACAGAAGGCCGCTACGATCGCTCCCTGATAGAAGAGCGCCACCGCGACCGATGCTGGTACATTGTAGCTGTGCTCCTGCTCCATCCAGAAGCTCAATAGGAAGAAGGCCGGGACGCCATAGATCATTTGCCAAACCACCACCTCGAATGCAGTCAAGTGACGGATGAGAAACTTGGAAAATACCATCACAATACCTAGAAGGAAACCCGCCAGCAGCACCAGTAGATCTCCCAGCAGGTGGTGTCCGTGAAACTCAGCGCCTCCGGCGAAAATGACCCAGCTCCCCAGGAACGCTAGCATCAGCCCACAGCCTTTTCTTAGATTCAAGCGGTCATTGGGAATGAGAAAGTGAGCCACCAAAGCGACGAAGAGCGGATTCGTGCTGAGAAAGACGATGGAATGACTGCTGGAAGTGAGCTCTGTGCCGAGGTTGAAAACCGAGATCTGGAAGACAAATAGAGCACCGAAAGCCAGTAGGTGCCTGTGAGTGACAGCCGGACGCCACCAGCGTATCCGTTTGAAGCTGCCCCAGATGAGGAGACTGACCAGGCCGATTAGAAAACGGAAGGCGGCTGCCTCAAAGGTTGGTACCCCTTCAAGGGAGATCTTGAGAGCTGGGGAAAGGCCTCCCCAGATGGCGCATAGGAAGATGACGAACAGAACTGTCCCCGGCCTCAGTTTATCGGCAGAAAAGGGGTGACTAGTGCAGGCCAGGAAGGTTTTTCAGACGCCACAGGGTCCGACGATGATGAGATTGTGGTGGGTCTGGATCCAGCGACCGGTGGCAAGGCTGGCCACCAGCGAGCGATCCAACCTCCGAGGCCGGCGATAGTTGATATCTTCCAAGCAAGCCGGGAGCTTCAAGCGGGCGTTTTTCAGACGCCGATCTAAAGCGCGGTTCTCTCGCCAGGTCCACTGACGATCGACCATCAGGGCGAAGCGTTCTTCAAAGCTCAGTTGGGCCATCGAAGGATCGGCCAGTTGCTCGGTGAAGGCCTCGGCCATGGCGGTCAAACGCATGGCCTGAAGTTTTTCGACGGTGGGATTAACCAACATGAGAGGCTCCTTTCTCGTCCTCGAAGTACTGAGCTCCCCGGACGTTGGCATGTTCGATCGGGGGACGCTCGGGTGACGGTTGCGGTTCCGCTTCACGGTCCAGACCGGTCTTCAAGATGGGCCGGATGCTCTTATAGGAGCGGGCCTGGAGCCGCAGGGCGCGACGGCAGGCTCTCTCCAGGCGCTCTTCTCCGAAGGTGGACCCGAGACGCAGGATCCCCAAGCAGAAGCGATAGCTCTGCTCGGGATAGCGGCGGGACTGGAGGATCTGCTCGACCACCGATGCGGTGTGGGGCCCCACTTTCTGAGCCCAGTGGATCAGGCGTGAAGAAGGCCACTGCAGATAACGGCGATGGCATTCCGGCCGATGCTCGTCCAAGGTTGTGGCCTTGCCGGGCTGATAGGAGCAGCAGTGAGAGGCCACCCTCCGCTCCTGGTGGAAGATCTCCACGGTGGTCATGGTGGTGCGCAACTCGACCTTCTGACCCACCAGGACATCAGGACATAGGGAACACTATAGTAATGACGCTCAAACTCGATGTGGTAATCGATGTTGGCGCCGGCCTTCTTCCATTGGGCAAAGACGTAGCGTTGGGCCGGCACAGGGGTCCCAGAGCCGGACGATCCAGCTCCTCGAAGCGCTGGCGGCGGTTGCCGGGGAGCTTGCGAAAGGTCCGGTTGTTGAGCCGCACGAGCAACTCGGCAATGGCCTCATTGAGCTCTCCTACGGAAAAGAAGGTCCGGTGACGCAAGGCGGCCAGGATCCAGCGCTCGACGACCAATACGCCCGATTCGGCCTTCGCCTTATCTCGAGGACGGCCACTCCATAGTGCGAGGCCAATCGGCATAGCTCACATTGAGATCGGGTTCATAGCGACAGGGGCGGCGTACCGCGTCTTTGGTGTTATCGGGGACGATGACGGTGGGGCAACCTCCTAGAAACTCCAGAGTCCGGGTGTGGGCCACCAGCCACGAAGGCAAGTCCTGCCGCAGGGAGGCTTCCGCATAGGTGTAGTTACTCGCCCCCAGCACCGCCACGAAGATCGAGGCGTCTTGGGTCTCACCCGTCTGGCGTCCGTAATCGGGACGGTGTCTCCGGCATAGTCCACGAAGAGCTTCTCGCCGGCCCGGTGTTCTTGTCGCAGCACCAGATCCAGCTTGCCGCGCCAGCGATGGTACAGATCACAGAACTGACTGTACTGATAGCCCTCCGCGTACGCTTGCTTGTACTCGTCCCAGAGCAGCATCAGGGTCACATGTTTGTGCCGGCAGCGCTCCTCATGAACCGTGGTGAAGTTGGGGAGGGGTCGTGGGCGGGGGGGCGACTTACCCGTGGGAGGAAACAACTGCTGCTGAATCGTCCGGTCATCCCACCCCTCCGGTAGGGGCCAGCTAAGACCGGCTTGTTGGGCCCGGCGCACATACTCGGCCACGGTGCTGCGAGCCAGGGCACAGCTCCGGGCGATCTGCCGGTTGGAGAAACGACTGTTCATGGGGTCACTGTAGGTCCGCGGTAATGGCCTTCCCTCGGTGGCCCCACCCTTCCTACGTCACAATTCTGTTGACAGTATAGGATATCGTCGGGTATACTCCTTTGATATTCATTAACCACAGGAGGAACTTATGCAGTGTATGGTAGACAAGTGTGAGAGGGAAGCAAAAACACGAGGTATCTGTCCGACACATTACCGGGGCATCTTCAGGCTGATCAAGACAGGTAGGACCAACTGGGCCTACCTAGAAGAAGCCGGGAAGGTCCTGCCTGCCTACTCAAAGAAAGGGGTTCTGGGTACCTACCTCGACCTCCCGGATGAAGCTGAAACTTCAGGCGTAGGACATTCTTGATCTTGTGCATGGACTTCCTTTGATTCGGCACGATCGCTCCTCCGAAAAGGAGTCATCGTACCGAAGGAGTCCAACATCGCTCCCTCCTGTCGTGGGAACCGATTCCGGGAAACCGGCCACCCTTCCGGAAACCCGGCTTCTAGTGGCCGGTTTCGTCCGGAATACGCAACTTACTCCGGAAATGCGTTTTTGTTCTTTTCATCGTTGCGGGTCTGCTGACGTATTCGGCCACAGCGCAAACGATGCAAACGATGGCTCACACCACGAATGCATGCATATCCCAATCAATGACGAGTGCTACCCCGTCCTTAGGGATGCGCACGAAGATCGTATTTGTATATAAGACCTTCACGGCATCACGCGTTTGCAATCTCACCATGATGACCAATGTGGGCGTGTGCGGTGCGAGTGTCATGGGCGGTATGTTCAAGTTATCGGCAACAGTGTCCTTCGCGACGACCATGATGTACTTTACGATGCAACCGCACATATGTCAGTGGACATGTAACGGCGGCTGCGGGACAGTCGCGATAACTGGATCATCTAACGGACTTCCGGTCGAGCTCATGGACTTCTACATCGAGAAGGCCGACGACCCTCAACCGGATACAGAAGACAATGCTGTGGCCAAGCCCTGAAGCCCCACCCAGGCAGCTTTACTCCCCCTCCAAACACTCCCCAAAACAAACCACAATCGCGTGGTCTAGCTTGAGCATGCCCGGACCAAACAGGCTTGCTCCGTCAAACCAGGACGAGAAGTTGCTGTGGCTGAGGGTTTCTTTGCAGACGAGGTGAAAGCACGCCTTGCCCTCCTTCTCCATAATCATCGGAACGACGGAGGGGTGGTCTGCGGTGCGCTCTCCGATGTAAGTCGAAGCCTTACGCCGCCACGTCATCCCGCGGTGTAACTTCCTTCTCGATCTGCTCCTGGAGGCGGTCCTTGGCAACCCTCAGTTCATAGTGTGCCTGCAGGTTCATCCAGAATTCCGCAGGAAGGCCAAAGTATCGGCCCAGGCGCATAGCGGTCTCTGCTGAAATCCCCCGCTTACCATGGACAATTTCATTGATGCGGCGTGCATATACCGAGATATCCTTTGCTAGTCGGTACTGGCTACGCCCTAGTGGCTTCATCAGCTCCTCGAGCAGAATCTCCCCCGGGTGGACAGGCGACAGATTCTTGTCCCTAACCATTTTTCTCTCCCTTTCTACCTTTCTGCCGGGCGGGGGGCATCCTCGCTCCCCGCCCGATCTCTCCATGCATTTCTAGTGGTAGTCTACTATCTCAACATCATAGGCGTGCCCCTATAGGCGTGCCCCTCGTACCAGCGAAAGCAGACTCTCCACTGCCTATTGATTCGGATGCTGTGCTGGCCTTTTCGCTTGCCCTTGAGGCTCTCCAGACGATTGGCAGGAAACACTCTCAGATGACCCAGGGACGTGGCGGAATACAGCAACTCCAGCTTCCGGAGGGCAACCTTGCCAACATCCTGAAACTTCCGTGTGAACTCAAGGTTGAAGAGCTTCTCAGTGTCCTTGCAACCGAATCCCTTAATCATGTTTATTTCATTAACGGAAACCGTTAATCCTGTTAAGCGTTATTATCAAGAAATGTGAGAAAAAGTGGGCCAGTTTGGGCAGGCAGGGCGGCGAAGGTCGCCCTGTCTCCTTGGAGTGCACTCGCTGGCGGCATGCGTTTTTGGGTATACAGGATGGGTCGCTAGAATGCAGCTCTACCCAGAGTGTTCTGACCGAGTCAAGTTCTGCTTCAGGCGCGGAAGCTTGAGTTCCTCAACCTTTGCCTCTATCATGCTCCTCTCGTGCCAAGAACGATTCTGCTTTGTCTCTTTGCCTGGCTGGTTCCTGGAGGCGGTCATCTGCTGCTGAAGAGGTGGGGACGTGCCGTACTCTTCTTTGGCGTTGTGACCGTCCTCTTCTGCCTGGGTCTCTCTATGGATGGTCGGCTTTTCGAGCTGACTCCCGGTTTTTTCGGTTTCCTGAAGTTCTTCGCCGATTTGAGTATCGGCCTGCCGTACCTGCTAGGAAAATGGGTGGGCTGGGGTGTTGGAGACATCCATTCCTTCGGCTATGAGTATGGGAATACCTACATCTACACGGCAGGACTACTCAACATGCTGGTAGTTTTGGACACCTTTGATATCGCCAAAGGACGCCGCTCGTGAATCACTTTAACGGACTGATTATTCTTACCATTGGCATTGCCACCGTTTTCGCCATGATCAACAAGGACAACGCCTCTGAGCGGGTTCGCTATTTTCTCTCCCTCCTGGGCTATATGGTGGTAGGTTCCCTGATCGCTGTCTGGCTTATGAATTTCATCCCCTGGTGAGGGAGGTGGGGCAGTTGCCTGGAACCACCCGGTGGGGAATGATCACGTTTCTCAGTTGGGGCCCTGCGCTCGTGTGGGCTGTCGCCATATTTGTTTTCTCTCACCAAAGTCAGCCACCGATGGGCGGACTAGCTGCTGACTATATTCTCCACTTCCTGGCCTACCTGGTCTTCGGCCTGACTTTGACCTGGGGAATCACGGAGCGCTTTCGAGAGGAGTTCACAATCAAACGGACAGTGATTGTACTGGTGTTTGCCTGTCTTTACGCGGCCAGCGATGAGCTTCACCAGTCCTTCATTCCCGGGCGAGATGCATCACTGCAAGATTTTTTCGCTGATACCCTCGGTGCCAGCGCCAGCGTGTGGACCCTCTGCCTCTTCAGTATTCGGCAGCAGGGTGGTCGTTCCGGGTGAGCTCCTTGGCGTGAGTCATGAAGAAGGATCTGTATGACTATCGCCGAAAACGTGATTTCGAGAAGACCAGGGAACCCTCAGGCGAGCCTTCCCAGCGCCTCAAGTCTTCCTCTCGGTTTTTCATTCAGAAGCACGATGCAACTCGTCTGCACTACGACTTGAGACTCGAAATGGAAGGGGTTCTGCGCTCCTGGGCTGTGCCCAAGGGTCCCTCCTTCGATCCTTCAGATAAGCGTCTCGCAGTTCTAGTCGAAGACCACCCACTGGAGTACCTGGATTTCGAAGGAGTCATCCCGGCCGGACAGTATGGAGCTGGGCGGATGCTGGTATGGGATCACGGCGTCTACGAATACCGGGGAACGGAGAGCGATCCCACCTCAGCCCTGAAGAAGGAGAAACTTGAGTTCTTTCTCCAGGGAGAAAAACTGAGAGGCTTCTGGATTCTGGTGAAAACGTCGGGTCGAGGAAAGGACGAATGGCTTTTCTTCAAGAAAGAGGATGAGTACGTAAGGGTCGGTCAAGACATTCTCAGCAGTCGGCCCGAGTTGGTCCTCTCCGGGCGCACCCTGGAAGAGATAGACGAGACTTCGACTCCCAGCCACACTGACCATCTTCATCGCCTACTCGATAGCTTGCAGATCGCCCCGGGAAGGGGAGTCGAGGTTGCTCCACCCATGCTCGCGACCCTGGCGGATCAAGTCCCCCAGGCCGCGCACTGGATCTATGAGCTGAAATACGATGGAATTCGAGCGCTTGCCGTCAAGGCCGGTGCCCAGATCAAGCTTCTCTCTCGCAACCTGAAGCTACTTGGGGAGCAATTCCCAGAGATCATCGAAGATCTGGGACAGGTTCCCGGGGACAGCTTCCAGCTGGATGGAGAGATTGTGGCGGTTGATGAGCAGGGTCGTCCCCGATTTCAGCTTCTCCAGCCCCGCATCGGTCGGCGCAATCGCTCCTCCGGAGGTCCAGTAAAGGAGGAGGTCCCGGTCTATTTCTACGTTTTTGACCTACTCGAGTGCGATGGTTACGATCTCCGTCGCGCCACCTTGAGGGAGCGCAAGAATGTTCTGCAAACACTGCTCCCTGTCACCACCCATCTCCGCCTGACCGACAGCGTCAGCGATCAGGGCGAGGAGTTGTTTCAACTTGCCTGCCAGAATGGACTAGAGGGGGTCGTCGCCAAGAACCTTAAAAGCACCTATGGAAACAAGAGGACTCGAAGCTGGTTAAAGATCAAGTGCGTGAGAACACAGGAATTCGTGATCGGGGGCTACACCCTACCCTCGGGGTCCAGGAAGAACTTTGGAGCGTTGCTCCTGGGTCTATTCTCGGGGAATAGCCTGACCTATGTCGGTGACGTCGGAAGCGGTTTTGACGAGGAGCTCATCGATCAAGTCTACCTTATGCTACGAGAACTTCATCGTGACGACTCTCAATTTGACCGAGTTCCGAAAGAAGTCAAGGTCAAGTCCTGGGTGGAACCGCAGCTCGTCTGTGAGGTCAAATTCAACGAGTGGACGATTGACGGGAACCTGAGGGCACCCGTCTTCCTGCGCTTGAGGCCCGATGTTACTGCGGACTCATGCCGCAGAGAAGTCCCCTCCCAGATTCAGGCGACCTCCGAGAGGAAGCCGGATCTGGACTTTGATTTTCTGAGCAACCTGGACAAGGTTTTCTGGCCTCAGGAGGGGTATACCAAGGGTGATCTGGTCCGATACTACCGCGATGTGACCGAAGCGCTTCTGCCGTACTTGCGGGACCGCCCGATGGTATTGGAGCGTTTCCCCGACGGCATTGAGGGCAAGAGTTTCTACCAAAAGGACTCACCCGACTTCCTGCCCGAGTGGATTCCTACCGTTCCGGTTCGATCGGACTCATCAGAGAAGACTATTCGATATCTGCTCTGCAACGACGCGACCACCCTGGTCTACCTCGTCAACTTGGGCTGCATTCCATTGCACCCCTGGAGTAGCCGAAAGGGTAGCCTCGAGAATCCTGATTTTCTGATTATCGATCTGGATCCGGGTCCCAAGATCTCCTTCCCCCAGGTCTGCCGGATGGCACTCAAGGTACGAGAGGTGACCGATCGAGCCCAGCCAAAGCTACGAGGACGTGCGGCGTTTCGCGGAGATCATTGGTTGGATGACCCTGGAGGGATTGGAGGACATAGCAACTCTGCTGAGAAATCCCCAGAAGCGCACCGATCGCGTCCACATCGACTTTCTCCAGAACGGAAAGGACAAAACCATTGTCAGCCCCTATTCTGTGCGAGCCCTACCTGCAGCACCTGTGTCCACCCCTTTGAACTGGGAAGAGGTGGTTCCGGGTCTGCGTCCGGAGTCCTTCAACCTGGCCAACATGCTGCGGCGTCCAGATTCCAAGGGAGATCTCTATGCAGATCTGTCCGCGCGGCCCCAGTCTCTGCGAGCGGCGTTTGAGCGGCTGCAGGGAGAGTGGCAGGGGGATTAGGAGGCTGAGCTCAGACTTCATTTGGAACTCGCACCTCCAGGTCGCCCATTAATGCGAAACGAGGAGTCACCGCAGTTCGCCGCCCTCTTGAGGCAGCGTCCTTTTCAGCCTCCTGGATGGTTGAGGAGTGGGCACGCCCAGACCATCGCCGCCAGTTTCTGGAAACGAGAACGCTCCCAGGCTGAGAGCTGGAGTGAATCGGAAGTCCGTTTAGGTGATGGGACCCGTGTGCAGCTCGATTGTATCTGGCAAGATCCCTCCCGTCCCACCCTGGTGGCAATCCATGGCCTGGCGGGTTCGAGTCACTCCGGTTACATGCTGGGCTTCTCGCAGAAGGCGCGCCACCTGGGATGGAATACCGTTCTGCTCAAGCTCTACGATGTTAGCCCCGATGGAAATCGAGCCAAGATCTTTCACGCTGGAGCTAGCCAGGAAGTAGGGGAAATCCTGGCCTGGATCAGGCAGCGATCCTCTGGTTCTCTCCTGGCGGTTGGTATTTCCATGGGGGGCAACATTCTCATGAAACTGCTTGGGGAGTGGGGAGTGAAGGGAGCGCAGTGGGTGGATTCCGCCGCTGCCATTTCTCCACTGCTCGATCTGGACCTGAGTGCGAAGCTGCTGCTGAAGCCCTCCAACGTTCTCTATCGTCGATACTTCGTCCAGAGGCTCAAATCAGTGGTGATGCAGCGCGAGGCTCATTGGAGATGCTTCGTGGATGTAGACGCTCTGCTGGCCGTTCGCTCGGTCCATGACTTCGACCGGCTGTTCACGGTCCCTCTGGGAGGGTTTCAGGACGTGCAGGAGTACTACCAGAAGGCGAGCGCGCTGCCCCTGCTGAGACGTGTCGGGGTGCCCACTCTGCTCATCCACGCCAAGGATGATCCGGTCATCCCGTGGGAGCCGCTACAGGACAGTAAGGTATGCGCTAACCCGGCTCTTCGCATCTGCCTCACCGACCGGGGAGGACATGTAGGTTTTATCGGAAAGCCCCTCAGCGAGGACTTCGACCGTTTCTGGGCCGAAAATCGGGTCGTCGATTTCTTTCGTTTGCAGGTTGCAGAGCGAAGCCGTTCAGAGTCGGGATGACCGGGAGAGTACTCGTTGAAGAATGACAACACAGGCCTACCGGAAGACCCCTCGAAACAGGCCTTTCACCCAGCCGCCCGAAGGCCGTGGATGCTTCCCACCGTTCACGATCCTCTGCCTCAGCTCACCGAGATGTTCATCTGAGCTAGGTGTCTGCGGCACTTCCCTGTCGTGTGCCCGGGACCCTATCTGCTTGTGCTCCCTTTCAGCTGTACTCTGACCATTACTAGAGGACGGCGGGACGGCTGGAGGATCGACCTCCAAGACCGGTTCCTCGTTTGGTTCTGGAATAGCCTGTGGCTCACTGTCTGTCTCCGTCTCCGTGATGGTATCGAGGCCCTCGGTCCCAGCTTCGATGTCCTGATCCACGTGTCTCGGGTTCTCGGTGTCGTTGTCTTGGCTGAGGGATTGTTCAGTTGGTTGGGAGTTCTGGAGCTCGCTGGCAAGCCGATCGAAGAAGTCCATATCTGGGTTCGCTCGTGCCCTCTGGTCTAGGAGCCTCGCGTCCAGCTGGGCTCTAACCGAGACTCGACAGTCTGTCTTGGTCGCGTGCGACCTTTCGATGGGTCAGCTCATAGACCCAGAGATAGATTCTTGACTCGCTGAAACCGCATCGAAGTTCTGGTCCGCCGGGCACTCTTCGGGATCAACCACCGCCTCTTGGTTTCTTCGATGGAATGGCTCACAGACCCGGGAATGGATTCTCAACTGGATGACACGCTTTCGGCGTTGTGGTCAGCCTGACTTCGTTCGGGATTGACCAGAGGTTCTTGTCCATTCTCAATTCTGGGTCCGGTATCGAGGCTCTCGGTCTGGGGGCCGATGTCTCGATCTTCGTGTGCCAAAGATTCGGTGTTAATGATGTCGTGGAGGGGGCGTTCAGCTGCAGGTGTGGATTTCTGGCCCGGGGACACTATTTCAGCGACCTGGTTAGCCGCTGGCTCGCCGGGATTCTGCTGGATCCGGGCTTCCTTTGTCCCGCGAGCATCAGCCAGTCCCTGGAGTATATGGCTCGGTTGGAATTGAGTGGCAACGGTACTGACGACTTCGGCATTGATCTCGTTCAACCGATTTGTCTCGCCTGCTTTGAGACAGAGTTTGCAGAACCGATTAATGAGCCTGGGCACTCCTTCGCTGAACTCGTAGACGGAGGCTATCCCGGAGTTTGTGAAGACATTTCTGGTACTCCCGGCCTTTTCCATCCGGTGACCGATAGAGTCTCCGACCAGATCCTCTGAACCCAGAGGCTCCAGGATGGGACACACGCCGACACGTTGAAGCGCAGGTTGACCCGCCTCAGCCGCCTCCAAGAGGAACCGGTTGAAGTGCTCCAGCAGTGCCTCTCTCGAGCGCAGCTGACAGACCTCGTTCCGGAGTTGGCCAATGACCTCGCGCATCAGCTGGGGGAACGTAAGATCCGGGTTGGTAATAAAGGCGGTCCTGTACTTGTCGTGCTCCAGCTTATCGAGGACTACCCTCAGAGCCATCGTCTTCCCCAGCCCTACACCGCCGATCAGGAGCGCAAGACACTCATTGCCTTCTTCGATGGCGAACAGAAGTTCGGCGATCGCATTCTCCACACTGGCATGCATCCTGAAATATATTCCCGGATCGGGGACGTTGTCGAAAGGAGCCTCACTGAGCCCCCAATACTCTTGATACATAGCGCACAATCCTCTCTGTAGGGAAAAGGCCTCACTCAGGGCTACATATCGTTGCTGACCTGGAGAAACTGTGTGATTCTTGGCACAGAAGTGCCCAGCATCCTCTCCGACCAGTAGACCAGCGATGAAAAATCCGGGCTAAACTCGCTGCTCTGGGTTTCTACCGAAATCGAAGGGAATAGAGATCGGCGTCCTTCATGACGACGCGAAGCCGGATCGCATCTTCTGAGAGCCTGTCGAACTTCATCGGATCGGTCGGAAGAAATCCGGGCCGTGTCCACTTTACTGCATGCTCGATTCGGTCTCCGAAAAGGACCGGTGACTCCTCCAGGCTGAAGCCGGGGATCGGCTGGCCATCGATGTCTTGCACTTCGATGCGGATGCTGCCGACCGCCGAGGTCGAATAGTTGAGGACCAGATCGGTGCCCTTGAAGCGCAGGGGACGAGTCAGGAACTCTCCGCCGGAATAGGGAGCCTTGATCGACACGAAGCCGTCGGTCCGCAGGGCGAATCGCTCCAGGTAGGTGCTAGGGTAGGTGTAGTTGCGAGAAGTAAACAGCGAGATCTCGTCGTCGGCTGTGGCCACGACGCCAATCGCGGTGCTGCTGGTGCGATGTATCCAGTTGCGCTCGTCCCGACCGGGCCGGATGAAGGCCTCCTGGAAGGGTTTCCAGTCGATTCCATCCCGGCTCGTCAAGAAGACGGTCTCTGAGATTCCGGGTCGCGGCGCATCCTCGTGGATCTGCCGTACAGGGTGGAACCTCTTGGGAAAGGACAGATAGATGTGAGGAGCACGAAAGTACGGGGTAGCGGCGTTGGTGTAGAGATGATCGACCGGTCTGACCCTACCATCGAAAGTGCACG
>Ga0310120_10000853_pt1 | contig 23419 bp, 16 predicted proteins | sample CB27_AW_983_MG_FD_203506 | JGI IMG/M metagenome (GOLD analysis project Ga0310120, IMG submission 203506) | Marine microbial communities from Western Arctic Ocean, Canada - CB27_AW_983 | ecosystem: Environmental > Aquatic > Marine > Oceanic | place: Canada: Western Arctic Ocean | collected...
TTCGTTTAATCGTTTTCGCACTGCTGCCGAATATACCAGGTCGGCCTTTTCGTAGATCCGGCCATGGGGATATTGGGGATAAATCCCGTGCGCAAACTTGGCACTGTATTCGTAGCCCTTGACCCCCATGAAGACACAACCAAACACGAGGGTCAGTAGCATCCATCCCTTTGCTTCCGCGGACCGGTTTCTTTTCGCCGCTTCCAAGCAGAGGACCACGGTCAAGCTCGAGGCGATTAATACCGCCGTATTGATTGCACCCCAATGCTCTGCCAAGTGGACATCGTGCGGCGAAGGCCAGGCAATCGAACCGAACCGCAGCACAATATAAGTACCGATCAACCCTGCGAAAAACATGATCTCGGTCGAAAGAAACAACCACACAAATGTCTTGCCGAGCCCGAGGGGCAGGCCAGGATGATATTCGAATTTCAGGCCGTGAGAATCAGACATGGTCTTCAAATTTGGGTTTCAAGTACGCGGATGACAGGTTGTTGAACAAAAAGGATTGGTTCCACGATTTTGTGGGATCATAAGTTGCCAGGTGACAGTTTTTCATAAAGCCACCATGACCAAAAGTAACATCCAGCAGGGCAAGTACAATAACGTTGATCGGAGCAGCCGACGCGCCGAAACATCATTGCGACTGGCCATGAAGCAAATCGCGGCCATCAACTGGGCGGTTCCCAGGATGATGGCCCAAACTCCGTATACCACCGGGCTGGCGCTTACCGAGTCCAATGCGGGCACGAGACTCACGGGAATCAGCAGCAGCGCGGCAACAACGGCCTGGGCCCCGGCACGAAGTCCGGTGGGATCGACGACAGTGAGCATGCGATGTCCTGCCCGGGCATAGTCATCCCGGTGCAGCCAGGCGATCGCCATGAAGTGGGGGAATTGCCAAAGGAACAGCACGCCAGCCATGGCCAGCGCACGGGAGTCGATCGGGGCACCGCTGGCGGTCCAACCTAACAGGACAGGCAAAGCGCCGGACACAGCCCCGACGGCGGTATTCAGCGGCGAGAGACTCTTGAGCGGGGTGTAAAGGACCACGTAAACGAGCCACGTGGCGAGTCCAAAACCAGCCGCGACGGGATTGACCAGGAGCGTCAATTGCAGCGTACCCAAAAGCAACGTAACGGCTCCAAACAACAAGACCGCGCTTGTCGACAAGCGACCTTGGGGAAGAGGTCGGTTGGCAGTGCGTTGCATGCGGCTATCGGTTTCGCGTTCAAGCCACTGGTTAATTGCGCCGGCGCTGGCTGCAACCAGCCCCGCTCCCACGAGTGTGTGAACGAGCAGCCACACGCTCAAATCGCGTGGGCTGGCGACATAGGCTGCCGCGGCGACGGTCACGAGTTCCAAGGCCACAATCCGCGGCTTGGCCAGTTCGATATAGTCTCTCAGCCGCGCACCCAGCCCGCTACGATCAGCCGAGATCGTGAGGGGACGGCTCTTAATCGTTGAGGTGCTCAGGCGGGTCATAAAGCCACCTCCAGGGCACCGACAGCTTGGGGGATATTTCTCGGGTGCGCGGTCGGTACCCATCGCAGTGTGTAAAGAACAAGTGCAACTGATGTGGCAAGCATTAACGATCCGACGGCCACATGCGCGGTAATGACATGGGTCTGCAACCAGCTACCTGCTTCGATCGTATAACTGGCCAACCAGGGGATATTGCTGGCCCACTGGGCAACGGAGTATTTAACCGCCCACGTACCGACGCCAAGTCCCAGTTGGATTGTGGTAAGTAACGCGAGCAGGAAACCAAGATTGCGCAGCAGGGGAACCCGACGCAGGTAGACTACCACAAGCCACGACAGTGCCCCCACGTCGAGGGCCAGCACGACCGCCAGTCCCACGTGAAACTGGGCAGCTGCCGCAAACGTCGAGGGCTCAGCCCCGACGGGCATATGTCGCAGCATGGCCCCCAATCCAAGCTGGACAAACACCAACAGGCAAGTCAAAACGACCAGGGCCCGTACCGTACCCAGTTGGTGCAGCAACCGATGATCGAACTTGCGTGATGTGGTTTTCAGGATTTCGCATGCGGACGCCCCGGTACCCCGCCATCCTTGGGAGGTAACCACCACCAGCGAGACGGTCACGGCAAAAAACAAAGGGCCGGTACAACCATGCAACATGGCCAGCAGTCGCTCGTCCAGGAGGACCCGCATACCGCCCAGCACACCCTGGGCAACCACCAAAAGCAAGGCAACGATTCCCAGTTGACGGACCCAGCGGCGTTGGTCACATCGCCACAACGCAACCAGCAGCAGGATCGTGAGCAACCCCACGGCAGCCCCCAGCAGGCGATGTCCATGCTCCACAAACAGATCCCAAGGGCCAAACAACCATGTTTTCCAAGGATAAAGAAAGAGGTTGTGCCCATAGGTGGAAGGCCAGTCTGGCACCGCCATTCCAGCATCGGTGGTAGTCACCAGACCGCCAACCCAAACGAGTGGGAAAGTAGCGCACGCCAAAACGAGGGCCCAGCGATGGGGCCAGGGAGAAACCGTGCTGTGAACCAAGTCGTCTTGCATCGGAAACCACTTTGGACATTCACGTGAAGCCCGCACCGGAAACGCCCTTTCGACAGGGTGGGAGTTTTTGCGGCTGCGGGCCTCTCCGGTCAGTCGTCTCCTTGCTTTTCGGGTGGAGGCTGTGTCTGGGGGTAGTAATCGGTTTCGACTTCTGGCGAACCATACTCGTACGGTCCGCGGTAAACGATCGGCTGGAAATCAAAATTGCCATGCCCGGGTGGGCTGGGTGCCATCCATTCAAGCGAATTTGCATGCCATGGATTACGCCCAACTTTTTTGCCCATGAATATGCTGGAAAAGAAATTAATCGCGAAGATAATTTGCGTAGCAAACATCCCGATTGCGCACCAGGTCATGAATTGATTGAGAGGCATGAGGTGGCGAAATGTCTCGTAGTGATAGGGATCGGCTAACCTGCGAGGAAACCCAACAAGGCCCAGAATGTGCATCGGATAAAACGTACAGTTCAGGAAAACAAAGGTGAGGAAGAAATGAACCTTGCCCCAGGGTTCATTCATCATCCGACCGAACATCTTGGGGAACCAGAAGTAAATGGCTCCCCACACGGCCATCGCCGTTCCGGCAAACAGGACATAATGGAAGTGGGCCACGATGAAATACGTATCGTGAATAAAAATATCGACTGGCGTCGCGGCCATAAAGATGCCACTCAAGCCACCAATGATAAACATGGAAACAAATGAGAGTGCAAACAACATGGGAGTTGTGAATTGAATCCGCCCACCCCAAACCGTACCAAGCCAGTTGAATGTTTTGATTGCACTCGGCAGCGCAATGAACATGGTGGAGACCATAAATGTCATGCCGAGCATCGGGTTCATTCCCGAGAGAAACATGTGGTGTCCCCAAACGATAAATCCGAGCCCCGCAATTGCGGCGATTGAGTAGACCATCGGTTTGTAGCCAAACAAAGGCTTGCGGGCGAAGCATGCAATAATGTCGCTGACCATACCCATGGCGGGCAGGATCATGATGTAAACGGCCGGATGGCTGTAGAACCAGAACAAGTGCTGCCACAAAAGAGGGTGCCCCCCACCGGCAGCCGGCAAGGCATTATTGGCCGCCACCCCTTCCGGGAGAAAGAACCCGGTACCAAGTTCCCGGTCGGCGAGTTGCATGAACCCGGCCGCCGTGAGCACTGGCAATGCAAAGGCTTGCAAGACAGCCGTGATGAACATGGCCCAAATCGTCATGGGCAGCCGAAACATGGTCATCCCGGGGGCCCGCATCTGAATGATCGTGGTGAGATAATTGATCGATCCCATCATTGACGACACACCGACACAGAGCACCCCAATGAGCCATAGTGATTGCCCGTTCACGCTCCCTGGGGAAGCGCTGTTGAGAACCGTGAGCGGTGGATACGAGGTCCACCCGGCCCCCGCAGCTCCCCCCTCGACAAAAAAGCTTGAGCCGAAGGCCAGAAAGGCTGGCCACATGAACCAGTAGCTGAGCATGTTGAGCGTGGGAAAGGCCATATCGTCGGCACCAATCATCAGCGGGATGAGGTAGTTCCCGAAGGCACCGGCCAGGATCGGAATAATGACCAGGAAGATCATCACCGTGGCATGCATCGTAAACAACACGGTGTAAAATTCGGGGGAAATCTGCCCCCCTTCGGCCGCGAAGAGCAACTTTCCGAAGACTGGCATGTCGGACCAGGGATAGGCCAATTGCCAACGAACACCCATTGCAAGCAAACCGCCAACCACAAACCACAACAGGGTGCTGAACAGAAACTGCAGACCAATGATCTTGTGATCACGAGAAAATACATACGTGGAAAGAAACCCGCCTACGTGCGCATGGTCGTCGGCATGTTCATGCGCGTGGGTATCAGCCGTCACGGTACTCATTTTCAATTACCTCAGTCGTCTGGTATTTTCTCTCATCGTCTATTCAGTCAGAGACCGCCTATTGGTCCACCGTAGCCACCTTCATGGCCTGCTCAGCTTTGTAGGTTTCTGCAAGCCATTTATCGAACTCGCTTCGCGTTTGAAGCGTCAGGCGGGCCTTCATCTTGTAATGCCCCCAACCACACAGTTCGGCACATACAACGTCAAATTTTCCGGTATCCTTGGCATAGAACCACATGGCCTGCTCCATGCCAGGAATCACGTCTTGCTTGAGCCGTAGATTCGGCAGGAAGAAACTGTGGAGTACGTCTTGGCTCTTGATCACAAGCAGGACGTCTTCCCCCATCGGCAGATGGATATTGCCGTCGTAACGAACTATGTCGTCGAGTGTATGAAGTTGTTGGTCGGCCCCGGGATAGCGCACATCCCAATTGAACTGCCGCCCCGCGATTTCCGCCGTTGGGCGAATATTGGGTTTGCGCATCTTGGCAGCGGCCCAGGCATCCATTTGATAAATGGCAATAAACAACAGGATCACGGCTGGCACGATCGTCCAAACCACCTCCAGTGTATGCTCACCATGCGAGAATTTGACAGGTTCGGGGTTGCGCTCGGCATCATATTTCCAGGTGAACTGAAACAGGGCCCACTCGGTACCGATAAACAAGATCCCGGTGAGCCAGAGAATGAACATGAACAGATTGTCGATTGTGACTCCATGCGTGGAGACATCCCGTGGGAACCATATGTTGTAGTAGGGAGCCACAATAAAAGTGGCAACCCCCAGGATCGGCACGAGCAAAAAAACGATACACCAAAAACGGTTCACAGCAGCATCCTCACCTGGCGGGACATTGAGTTTTGGATTTTCCGGCGTTCGGATCCAGCGGCTTCCATAAAACAAAGACCTGCCTTCCTGTCGGGCCCTCAGTTCAACACGTCGTAATTAATACGCAACCTCGTCGGTTGGCTGGCTGGTTCAAACGGCAACGACCGCACGTAATCAACAAGCTGCCAGATCTCCTCGTCACTAAGTGTTCCCTTCGCACCGGGTGTCACAGGTCCGCCACCCGGCATCGGGGTCCCGGCAATGCCAGTATACACTTTGCGATAAATGTCGAGCGGCCGTCGCCCACCACGAAACATCCCCTGGCGCAAATTGCGGGGGATCGCGTTGCGGGGCGGAAGCAGTTCCTCCAGGACCTCACGGTGATCGGTCAGGCTGCGGTGCAGCAATACCAGATCCTCTTTCGTGGCAACCGTTTGCTCCTTGTCCATCTTCTTCATACTGGCGCGGGTCGTCTTGATTTGATTAGGCAGTGAGTCGGTAGCTTCTTCAAACGTCATCACGGCCTTATTCCAGATGTTGTAATCGTCCTGCTGTCCATCCCCTAATCCAGTCGGGCCATGGCATTTAACACAGTTGGCTTTTGTCCCGTAGAACAGCGTCCGCCCCTTATCAACGGACGCTGCCCATTGCGCTGAGGATTTGTCAACTGGAATGGCGTCGGGATCAGGATGGATCACCTGTTCTGGGGCCTCTTCCCAACCGGTCACAATGTCCCCCAGCAGTTCGTCAACGATCACGTTGCGCTGCTCAGAATCGTTGACCGGATCAAGTGGAATAAGGTTGCCATCGTCTCCCTCACCAAGTTCGTCGAAGACGTACCCAATGAGTGCGGTTTCCATTTGACCCCGCATGCTGAGATATTTCACATACTCCACCAGCGCAGCCACCTCGGCAGGCGGCAACAGAGCAAACGAAGGCATCGCCGTACCAGGAACCCCATTCATCAGCGTGCGGTGCAAATCGTTGGTGGTTGGCCGGGCCGGATTGTAGGTCGACTTGAATTTAAAGACGGCCGGGCGATAGTCGCGCGGATAGGGGTCCAAAAAGAGCGCCGTCGGGCCCCGCCCGTCGCCATTGATCCCGTGACAGTGGGCACAATGTTTCCGGTACAGTCCATGCCTCCTGCCCGCCTGGTCATCCCAGACAGGACCGGCAGCGAATTTGAGGTGCTTGATGTCGAGCTTCATCTCGGGCATGACGGAAGGTCCATCGGGAGTGCCAAACATCGCCTCGATCACATTGACAATTTGCTGTTGATATTGCGGCTCAATTTGATTCGAAACCACTTCCCGCATGTTGAGTCGGAAAACGACTTGCTCCGATTGGCCACATCCGCCAACCACCAGTAGCACGGCCACTAGCGCAATCCATTCAGAAGTTGGATGATGTTTTGTCATCGACTTTTGTATTTTCGTTTATTTTTCTACAGAACAATTCTGGCGAATGCTAGTTCGTTCAATCCATTTGGGAGCAAAATATCAACTCCGAAATGCTGTTTCAGGCACGTTCAGGTCAATCTCTTTCGTTTTGTCTGGCTCAAGCTTGACCTTGAACCGGCCCTTCTTCGACCACTTGTATTCTTTCGCTTCGGGTGTCGAAAGCACAACTCCGCCTCCCGGACCGGTGCCCCTTTCGTGCCAGACTTGAATCTCCAGGTCTTCACCTGCCGGAAGATGCGGGATTTCAAAGGTGCCATCTTCCGCCGTCACGGCATAGTAGCCGTTCTCGCGCGGCAGCATGTAGGCACTCATCCAGGGGTGAATACTACAATTCATCGGTGCCGGTAAGGCCTCCTCCTTTTGCGGAGTAAACGGCACCGATGCCCCTGCCGGGATCGTTTGGTTGAACGTGTTTTTTTTACCCCTGATGTTCGTGTTGTGGCCCACGTTATCGCTGTTCTTCAGTTGCAGCGACTGCCCTACGGTCAAGGGCAACACATGGGTCACGAAAACGCATTCCTTCTGGTCAAAGATGATCGGTTCTTTACTTGGCCCGGCCGACTCGTGGACCCGTGGGGCATTGCGAACAAAAACGACAATGTTCTTGATCCCTTTCGTAGCGCTGTCGACCAGCAAAGTTTGTTGCAAGGGGGGTTTACCATCCAAGGTGCAAGTCGCCAGATCTTTCGTTACGTCGTAGGGGGCCATCGTGGGTGGTGCGGCGTCGAACGTAAAACGGCCCCGCAAGGTTCCCCAGCCGGTACCACTTGAGGCCACGCCTGCAGTCGCTCCCTCACCCGCCGAACCGGAAAACGTGTCGAGCGCTTTGCGAATTTCAATCGCAGTGTGGCTGTTCGCTACGGGACCCAGGTAGCCACGCTCGCCACACCCGGACGCCAACCACACAACGCAGGGTACCAGCCATAAACCGCAAGTCTTGCTTTGCTTTATCATACGTTTTCTCGATTTGCCCCCGACGACCTCACATTCCAAAGCCGGTGCGCATTGACCGAACAGCAGCTGCTTACTTGATCAAACTGACGGGCACTTCGATCTCGCCGAGGTCAAGCTTCTCGCCATCTTGAATATCCAACTTGACCCGCCCACGACGATTGAGTTGACCGCCGTCGTATTTGCAGTCCTTCAAATACCCTATTCTTTCCTGCCAGAACTGAAACTCATGGGTTCCAGCCGGAATATCGGTTATTTCAAACGCGCCGGTCTCATCGGTCACCGTCATGTAGGGATCATCGCGAACGAGCATATACCCCTTCATAAACGGATGCACGTTGCACTGAACCGGCAATGGTAAGCTCTCAGCTTTGGAGAGAGTCATATTTTGCGACTGGCTGGCTGCGATAAGCACGTTGAAAGCGCCGTTCTTGGCTAGCGATGCGTTGGTATTGTGTCCGGTCGGATCGGAGTTCCTGACGACCAGCGGCTGACCGGTCCGGACCAATGCGATGTGCGGCACAAACCGACAGCCCTTGTTGTCAAGCACAACCTCTTGTTCTAACTGCACATCATAGTCGGGATGGATATCGAGCGATTGGCCCCGTTTGACCCGAATGTAAATGACCACGTTCGCCAATCCGCCATCTTTACCCACCAGCAACGTTTCATTGGGAGGCCCGATACTCATGCAGAACTGGTCTTTCGTCGGATTGATCGGTTGGGATTCGGGCGGCTCACCATCGAGAACTACACGGCCCGAAAGCGATCCCCACTCGACAGCCAAAAGGCAATCAACCTCCGCAAGTAAAAAAACTGCAATCACAGCTGACAGCAAAAAGTAAGGAATGGCTTTCATCAAGGATCTCATTTCAGCGGGGTTGTCATCGTAAAGCGGGAGCGGGTAAGTCGCTCGCCGATTGATCCGGCCGTGGCTCGGGAGCCTCGGCCGCCTGTTCTCCACCTTCGGCCGGTGAAGATTCCTTGACCATGGATTTGATAGTCGTTTGTCGAGCCGTGTAATCGTCGTAGTTCATGAGGAGGTCGACCAACCCATCGAGCTGATCCACACTGGTACCTGGAAACAGGGCCTGGTTAACACCACCCAAATGGGGAGCATTGGGGTCGAAGGGAATGTTCACAGGCATCCCGGTGTAGGGGAGAATGTGGCTTGGACTGGCAGTCCAATTCCGCATATAGGTCGGCCGCAACCGCTGGTAGACGTTGGCCAGTTGGGGTCCCTGGGTTTTGATGGCACCTTTCGGGAAAAAATCGCCGACCGCATGGCATTTGGTGCAGTAGTTGCTATCGGTCAAGATTTTCATGGCGTTGTCCATCCACTCGGGATGGGCCTGATCGAGTTGGGTCAGGTAAGCATCGCGGCGGCGCTCACTGTATTCGTACGGCCAATCGGCATTGTCTTTCGCGGCAAAATAATTGACCAGTGCGCTGGCTTCATCCGAAGACATGTGGAAGTTGGGCATCCGCAACACAACCGCGGGACGAATCGCCGTCGGATCCATCAGAAAACCGTGCAGCCACTCGGTACGAACTTTTTTACCTTCACCAATCAAAGGTGGCGGCAACCATCCCCACGCTTCGGAACCCTTCGCCTGCGGGTTGGTCTTGTGCTCCTGGGCGATGACTCGGGGGAACAAGTAGCGGGCAAGATCGCCACCGTTGGCGGGAAATTCACGGCCATTTTTCGGGCCACCGCCCGCATGGGCGGCCGGAATCAAGAGGTTTTGCACGCCGACCTTCCGCTCATAACCAGCCACAACCGTATTACGATACAGCGTAAATTCGTAGAATGGTTCGGACTCGTCATCGTCGGGTTCGATCGGCACCCCATCTTCATCCACCAGGTTGGGTTGACCGGTTTCTTCACTCATGACCGGCATCCCATGCAAGGTCACGTTGAGCAAACCACGGTGATCAAGTTCCAGTGATTTGGCAATTTCTTCACCCGACGGTTCCGAATGCAGGAACGGAAACTCTGGTTTGATGGGCGGTTCTTCAAACCAGTCTGGTTCAATGCCAAATTGCCAGCGTTCCATGTCGAGCACGTGGCAACCGCCACAATTGTATTTGTGCAGCACATGTCGTCCTTGCATGATAGCTTCCTGGCGAATGTCCGGGAGATAGACGAATTTTTCAGCCGGAGCTTCATTGACCAGGCCCAGAACGAACGTGATGACCGCCTCCCGCTCTTCGATGTCGAGCGGGAACAAAGGCATCCGGAGCCGTTCGTCATACCGCTTGTTGCGGGTCTTCTGATAATCATAGGAGCGTGGCTGTCGAAGTTTCTGCCAGATGAAACCTTGCCGGTGGTGTCCGTTGAGGGCCTGCAAGTAATACCCTGTGTCGTCGTCGTAATCGAGCGGATCGACCCCATGATGCCCGTTGCCGGCATGGGCACCCGAGGCATGATCTTCGCCAGCGTGTTCGTTGACAGCTTGTTCATCCAGTTGCTCGGTGACATCGTCCACCCCATGGGTGGAGAGAAACTTCGTGATGTTTTCGAAGGCAAGCTTGGAGGGTTCTTTGCGGCCCCATTCGGTTAGCGCTGTACCGATCGGTTTCGCAGCTTCCTGGCCGGGAACGTCGTGGCAACCAAAACAGCCATAACGGCTGATCGATCGCCGGGCAACATAGTCCAGTTGTTTGGCCACACGGTTTTCATCGTTCAGGTCGACCAACATACGTTCATCACCTTTGATGTTGGCTGCTTGGGCTGCGGGAATCCCCTCGTTGGCATACCGTTCGGCCCGTTTGCGGGGAAAAGATGCCGAGAGCCACTCTGCTGCCAGGTCTTTAAGGGCCAGCTTTTCATCGGCGGTCAAGGTCTCGGCGGGAACGTCGTGCGGTTTCCAATCGGAGGGCACGCCCATCAAGTAAGCCACGAGATCGGCAACCGGGTCGGTAACGACCCCGGTCGGCTGGCCGGTGGGATCGGTTTCGACAATGGGATTGAGATACAGATCAGGCATCACGGTCCGCGGGTGATAACGGTGTGGTTGCTTGATCCAACTGTAGAGCCAACGTCGCCCTGATTCAGAATCGAATTTCGCGGAGACTTCCGAGAGGTTGGGACCTTGGGTTGACGCGATCCCGGGAAACTCACGGTGAGAATGACAGGCCAGGCAGCCGCGCGATTCGAAGAGCCACTTTCCCCGCTCCGGGCTGGGCTCGGTGGTCACTTCCGCAGGCGGGTTCAGGTAATCAAACTTGCTACTGTTGTTCAGCAGAAACCGTGCCAAGGCAAGAATTTCGATCCGTTCAAAGCGGCGCGTGTACTCCAGTTCGGTCAGGCCGGCCGGATTCCCCTGACCGTCGGGAAACGCTTTGATATGTTTTTCCAGGTGCTCGTGGAGCCCAAAGAATTGCGGCATGCGTGTACTGGAGCGGAAATCCGACGGTTTGCGAATCCAGCTGTAGAGCCACGGATACTGCACTTTTGAAGCAATGTACCTGAGGCTGGGGCCCGCCTTACGAAGTCGTCCTGGTGTCTCGACATCCTTGAGCAGGTCCGCCAGCTTGTGACTTGCAGCCGAAAGGCGCGGCTGGCCATCTGCATTGCCGGCTTCGGCAAGCTCGGCATCGCGTCGGATCGCCTGGTAGAGCTCATGACGAATGGAATTCACCTCTGGACTATGGACAAGTGTCGCCGCCGATTCACGTTCATCGTCCGTGAGCCCGTTGTCGCGCAACACGGCGGCGGCAACTTCGTGATAGTTTGGTTCCAGCCGCATGTCGGGGCCGATGCGTTTGGTTGGCCCGTCGTAACCGTTGACGTCATGACAGCCGAAGCAGCCATATTGGCGGATCAGGTGATACCCTTTGACGAGCTTGGGTGCTGGTGGCTCCGGAAAGCGTTCGCTCGGTTCGAGTTCCGCAACTTCGTGATGGCATTTCAGGCAATTGCTCTCAATGAAGCGGTCGGGCGTCATCGGGAAGATCCAATGGTGGTTATCGAACCAGCCATGCTTTTTGGACCATTCGTCGGCTTCTTTCGGGTTATCGGGAGTATGGGAAGCCCACTTGAAATCGGTTGCGCTACCCTGTCCGTCGTGGCAAATCGTACAACCCATATCGTTTTTTTTGTGGGGACTCATGCTGCCGACGTAGAGATCGAGCCGGGGATGGGACGTGTAGGGACTCCCCAGCCCACGGCGAATGGTTAACTTCAGGGACTCACCCCAATGGGCATTGTCGAGTAAATACTGCTCGACATCGTCATTGGAATAAACGCGTCCGCCATTGATTTCACGAATGATGTCACCCAACTGCAGCCCGGCCGCAGCAGCCAGTGATTTGGCCGTGACATACTGGACCGTGACGGCGTAATGGTCGATCTGGCCGCTGCCGGCAATGGTCAGGCCGTAGACCGATTCGAGTGTGGGAACCTGAACGACACCCTCATCGCTCACGGCGATCTCTGGTTCTTTTGAAGGCGTTGCCAATTCGACCACGCGCTGCCGCTGTTTGTCCTTCAGGGCGGGAAAGGCGGGTTCCACGGGGGAGCCGGGTGCGGTTTTGTCAATCGATCGATGGCACGTGATACAGCGGTCGTACCGGGGCACCTCGCTAAAGTTGTAATTGATTTTGATGTCGGGCAACCAGGTTTGCTCGATCCGAATATTGCCATCGTAAAGCGCGTTGAGAATGGGGCGGCGGGCAAGCCATTCTCCAACATTCCAGCTGTTTTTGTCGCGATTGTCGGCAATGCGGTTCAATTCCGCTTGCACGGCAGCAAGTTCCTTCTCAATTTCGGTGGTGCCCTTTTCGATTTCGCGGCGAACCGTTTCAACACGCACACGATAATCCTTTGCATTGCCGACCTGGTCATCCAGGTCGGTCATCTTCTGGGCAAGCGAATCAATCTCTACCTGGATTTTGTCGATTTGCTCAGCTGGCAAACCCTCTCCAACTGCAATGCCGTGCTCACTCACTCGGGCCGTGTGGTCGGCTGCGACAAATTTCTTTTGGACCGTGAAAGCATCTTCTCGACGTTTTGCCTCACCAATGATTTTGTTCATGGCGGCAAGCAGTTGTTTGCGGCCACGGCCTGCATTTTGTTCGGCCTTATCGCGCTGCTGGACTTTTTGCTGCAACTCGTGCAGGCGTGATTTCGAATCCTGCGTGAGTTTTGGCAACGCATCACGTTGGGCCGGATCCTTTTGGGCTGCCAGCTTGGTGTTGACAGCGTCATGGGCCGATTTTTTGGCCGCTGTCACCGCTTCGCGGGCAGCGGCGGCCTCGTCGGCCAGGGGTTCGAGATCAGCGAGTTCCTTTTCGATGGTGGCCAGACTGGCCTCGGCGGACTTCGGAGGTGCCCCCTGGCCAGCAAGGCGCGCGTCTTCTGCCTGGACAAAATCTTTTACCTGTTGGATGAGTGCGTGGTCGATTCTGGAACTGCTGGCCTCTGCCAACTGCCGCTTGAGGCCCTTTAACGCAGCGTGGGACTGGGCACTCGTTTCCGCCAGCCGGGAAGCGTGCTGCCAGCGTTCTTTGCCACGATCCTTCATTTGCCACCGGCGCCATTCACGGTTGTGATCCTTTTCGAGCATCCACACCGTGGAAATCAACATGATCAACGACGACACGCCGAAGACGACATGCATCCATTTTTGATCTCGCCAGGTTTTTTCGGTTGCAGGCATAGGTCAGCGTTGAGTAGGAAGTGTGTCGGGAGTGGTGAGTCTGTTGATGATCTCGAGGGGATCAGAAATTGAGGAAATATTCCGGGATGGCGACGATGTACTTCAGGTTAAACGTCCAGCGCAACACCATTTTCAGCGGGAGGGAGGCCATAAACAAAATCAGCATGGCCAGTGTCATGTAACGCACGAATCCCATCCGTTTGTAAAAACCGCGCAACACGGTCACAGCCATAATGGGAGGCAGGGCAATGAAGTACCCAAGCACCAGCAAGATACCAAGCCATTCCCGCGCCAGGATGTAGCCAACCGCAACTCCCTGGCCGCTGCCGACCGGCGCTCTGGGGAGGCTCATCCCCAACAGCCACTGCCAGAAGTATTCGGACACGTTGACATTGTTGAGGGCCTGGACTTTGTGGGCATCCCAGAATTCATAGGGTCCGAAGAAGTTCCAGTTCGGCCCGCGGAGCAAGGTCCCCAACACGATCAAGGTGACCCACAATTCAAGAAAGCCAAGCTGAAAAATGAGGTAAGCAAACTTGCGTTCCTTAATGGTGTAGTAGCCACTACCCGACTTGTTGAAATCGATATAGGGGATGGCCATGAGCCCTACGATAATGAAAGTGGGGAGCACGACACCCGCCATCCAGGGATCGTAGTAGACCAGCATTTCCTGCAATCCCAGGAAATACCATGGGGCCTTGGAAGGATTGGGCGTGTTGACACTACTGGCCGGCTCTTCCAGCGGGGCTTGCAACAGAATCGCCCAGAGAATGAGCACTGCCGTCAACGCAATCATGCAAACCATTTCGGTATAAACGAGGTCGGGCCAGACCAGGATTTTCTCATCGTTCTCTTTTTCGACTGGCGGCAGCCCTTCTTCCTTGCGACGGTCGTTCACAACTGACTGGGCAGTTGCGACCCAGTTAAAGAAAGCAAGCAAGAACACCATCGCCACAATGGGTACATTGTCAGGCTTGGCAACGATGGCATAAAAGTCGCTATCTGGCATCGAGAGGCCAAGAAACAGGAACATCAAATTCCAGATAGTCCAGGCAACCAACGGCTTTACGAAGAAAGCGCGGAAGAAATAGAGCACCACCAGCACGGCCGTCGTACCCAATGTGTAAATGACCGGCCCCGTACTTTGATTCACGAATTCGCAAAACCAGTGTGGAAACTGGGGGATCAACGAGAGGTTGCCACCGTTCCCCGCCCCGACGGTGGCGGCAGCCAACAACACGTACAGTGAGGCGACAACCAACCAAACCCAGGCACTCGTTACCGCCAGGGGCACGCTCCCCAGTTTGAACCGACAGATCGCGTGTTGCTCTGGTTTTTTCCAGAGATAGAACGCCATCACGCTGTTCATCAAAGCCAGCGCAATGTAATACGGGCCAAGGAATATAGCGACCTGTACGGCGAATTGTTCGGGACTTACGCCATGCATTGATGTCTGGGGGGATGCAGGTCTACAGGTTGGGGTGGCTTAGGGGGAGCGGGGCGGGAAAACGGGCGGCAGCCAGTTCTCCTGCGGTTTACAAGTTCTTCCGCGGTTTACAATGGTCCGCTGATACCTCCATCCTTGCGCACGCGCCAGAAGTGAATGGCTATCAGCAACGCCGCTCCGAGCGGAATCGCAATGCAGTGCAGGATGTAAAATCGATTCAGTGTCTCCTCGCCCACGTTCCGCGCACCCAAAAGCGCAAAGCGGGCATCCGAGGCGTTGGTGATCATGTCGATGCCACCCAGGGTCAGCAGTTGCTGCCCAGGGCCTTCGTGCCCCAGAACGGGGGTTGCCCGGGCCATGTTCGACCCTACCGTGATCGCCCACACAGCCAACTGGTCCCAAGGCAGCAGGTAACCGGTAAACGACAAGAGCAAAGTCAACACCAGCAGAATGACCCCCACCACCCAGTTGAATTCTCGCGGGGGCTTGTAGCTGCCGGTCAAAAAGACGCGATACATATGCAACCACACCGTGATCACCATCGCGTGGGCTCCCCAGCGGTGGATTTCGCGGAGGATCCCCAGCGAGTAAACATCTCGCAGCGCGAGGATGTCGTTGTACGCCCATTCCAGGGTCGGGCGATAATAGAACATCAACAGCACACCGGTGACGGTTTCGACCAGGAACAGGAAGAAGGTCACTCCCCCCATACACCAAGTGTACGAAAGGGCAATCCCCTGTTTCTTAATCGAGACCGGATGCAGGTGCAGATAAAAGTTGGTGAGCATCACGACAATCCGGTTCCGACGATCAACCGGCATCGGATGACGAAAGACGCTTTTCCAAATCTGCGATTCGTAGATGATTTCGCTAAGGTTGGGCATGAATAAAATCGTCAATGCTTGCTATTGGCATAAGGCCTACACGGAAATGAAACTTTGGACCTCGGCCCACTGACCCATTTCCTCCTGAAACACGGCGCTCTTGTCGATCTCGATCTGACCATCGTCGGCAACCGCGATCGCGTACCGTTCCAGGGGACGTGGCGCAGGCCCCTCAAAGTTAACGCCATCTTTATAAAATCCGCTACCGTGGCAGGGACATTTAAACTTCTGCTCGGCTTCCAGCCAGTTTGGCGTGCACCCCAAATGGGTGCAAACCGACTTGAGTGCGAAAATCTGCTGTTCCCCGTGGTAAGCGGTATTCACAACCCACACCCCAAACTGGGCCTTGAATTTTGTTTGCACCTGACCGGCAGGAAACTGGTCGGGAAAGCCAACCTTAAATCGGCTGGGTGGTTCACGCAAAATGTTGGGGAACATAAACCGAACTGTCCCCATCACAAACAAAAAGCTGGTCACCGCCAGGGCCGTAAACCCGGTCGCTAAAGCACTCAACCCAAACAAAAACGCCCGCCGTTCGGCAACTTGCTCCTTGGTCCGCTCCGACTTGACTTTGGCATACTCTGGCTTGACCGGCATCGGAGGAACGATAATCTCCTCCTTCGGCTTTTTCACCTTGGGTGCAACCGGCTTGCCTTGGGCAATTGCCTCAGCCTTGGTCATCGGGCCTGGCCGCTCGGCTTGCGATTTCCTGGCCGCAGCCAAAATACTCTGCGTATCGAGAGGTGCTTGCTTTGCCGCTGGTGCCGCTTTCTTCTTGGGAGTTGGTTTCGCCGCCGGTTTCGCCGCCGGCTTTGCAGCAGGCTGTTCCTTGGCCGCCGCTGGCGGGCCCCCCGCTTGCTTTTCACCGCGGGCCATCGCCAACATTCCAGCAACGCTCGGACGCCCCGAGCCCGACTTCGGTGTGCTCGCCGGTGGAGCCGCCTCTTCCTCAACCGAAGTGCTTTCAGCAGGTTCCGGTGCTGGTTGATCGTCGGCCGGTGGCGAACTGTCACCCGAAACGTCGTCGCTATCCGCTTTCCGCGCGGCCGCGAGAATCTCTGCCACCGACATTTTGCTCTTATCTGCCATCGTTGACCAACTCCCGTGCATTCATGAACCGCACGTCAACAACTTCAACCTTGTTTCTACCCATGCCCCCACCCACCAAACCGGGATACGACCCGACCTTCGGCAGAAGCCTCGTGCAAAACCGTGAGGCCCTGGGACGCAAACGTTCGGACTGCCCAGAGGGACTTCAAGAACGGTGAGCAATCCTTTGCTTAGCGACAATTTAAAGCGATGCCACGGCGCGGGGAATGGGGGATTGTGACTTTTTTCACAATCTTCCACCAAATTAAAAACCACCCGACCTGAACTGTCAACCGTCGTTTTTCAGATCAACCTTGGTTCAACCGACAGCATCGCGGAAACACCATGGTCACTTTGGGGCCGTGGTCACCTTTGGGCCACGCAACTGGGCCACGCAACTGGGCCACGCAACTGGGCCACGCAACTGGGCCACGCAACTGGGCCACGCAACTGGGCCACGCAACTGGGCCACGCAACGCCGGGCTTACCGCCGGGCTTACCTCGCCGCAGCGGCCAGCCGCCCACAGCAGGTTGCCAAAACTGTGGCATTTTCAAACTGCAAAACCGTACGAGTCGGGCTGCGGTCCTGTCATACAATATCTCCAACCCGCCTACCACCACCTGCTGTTGGCTGTTAGACAGTTGGGTTGGATCGAAGAGGGGCCTGGGAACCCCGTCATGCGTGGTCAACTGCCGGCCTGAGACAGACATAATTGTTCAGCACCGCTGGGGGCAGAGACTTCCACCACCGCACCAAGGAACGTAGAATCACCCCGGATAAGGAAGTTCACAAAAACGTTTTTCATGGATTTTTCGGAGTTCTACCATGAAAGTACTCGTCGTGGGCAGCGGTGGTCGGGAACACGCCCTGGCCTGGAAGATTGCCCAAAGCAGCCGCGTTGATCGTGTATGGATTGCGCCGGGCAATGGCGGCACCGAGGAGGAAGGCGAAAACGTCGATATCGCGGCCGATGACATTCCGCGGCTGCTGGAATTCGCCCGCCAAAACGAAATCGATCTCACGGTGGTTGGTCCCGAAGCCCCGCTGGCGGCAGGCATCGTCGATGCCTTCGGCGAATCGAAGTTACGCGCATTCGGTCCTGGCAAGACCGCTGCCGAGTTGGAAGGCAGCAAAGTCTTCTGCAAAAACCTGCTTCGCCATGCAGACGTGCCGACCTCCGATTTTCACACGTTTGATGACGCCAACTCGGCCATCATGTTCCTGAAAGAGCGCGAAGACATACCGATTGTCGTTAAGGCCGACGGCCTCGCCGCTGGTAAAGGCGTCATCGTGTGTGATAACCGGGAGCAAGCGCTCGAGGCAGTCGAGCGGATTACTGGTGCCAAGGAATTCGGCGCTGCAGGCAACCAACTGGTGATGGAAGAACGGCTCGAAGGTCACGAAGCTAGTGTGTTAGCAATTACCGATGGTCGTACAATTCTGACGCTGCCAGCCTGCCAGGACCACAAACCGGCATACGACGGCGACTTGGGACCGAACACAGGCGGCATGGGGGCCTACTGCCCAACCGCCTTGGTCACGGACGACATGCTTGCCAAAATTAAAGAGACGGTCCTGGTTCCGACCGTCCATCAACTCAAACGATCGCGGCGACCGTTCAAGGGTGTGCTCTACGCCGGACTGATGGTCACCGCCCAGGGAATTCGGGTTTTGGAGTACAACGTTCGCTTTGGCGACCCGGAATGCCAACCCCTGTTAATGCGACTCAAAAGCGACCTGGTCGACCTGCTGGAAGCAACCATCGATGGTCGCCTTGATGAGCTCGGCCCGCTCCAATGGGATCCGAGACCCGCCGTCTGCGTCGTGATGGCAAGCGAGGGCTATCCGGGTAGTTACCCGCGGGGGGTTCCCATTCGCGGGCTGGCGGAGGCGGCGAAAATGAGCGATGTCAAGGTCTTTCATGCTGGTACGGCAACCAGCAATGGCAACATTGTAACCAATGGGGGAAGGGTCCTTGGCATCACCGCACTGGGCCGCTCGATTTCGGTTGCGAAGTTGAAGGCGTATTCGGCGGTCAAGGCGATCCGTTTCAGCGGTGGCTGGTGCCGCAAGGATATTTCCGACCGGGCACTCAGCTATATGTAGCCCCGCCCAGAAGCCGCCACAGCCCAGAAGCCGCCAAAGTAAGGGCCCCAGGGACTTCATGCGATCAAGTTTGACCCATCCTGTAATTGTTACGTAAAATAAGAAGGGGAGGTTACCAGGAGAGTGCCAGAGAGGTTGGACATGTTCTTCCCCGCCGTAGTTTGCAACGTCTTGCGAAGTGCTATTTGGCTTGCAACCATTGGCTCTGTTCTGCCGCCGTCGCAGGTCTTCGGTTGTGATTGTGGCAACTGCAGCGTCGAGTTTGTCGACAGCTGCAGCTGGACTTGTTGCGGCAGCCATGAAATGGCTGACCAAGCGACCTACTGCCAGCTGGCCACCGAATGCAGAGCCACCGAATGCAGAGACGGAGCCCCGGCATGGCTGGATCAAGCTTCCAACACTTGTTCGATAACCTGTAATTGCTCCGAATGTGAATGCAGTCGTGGCAAACCGGCTCCCCAAACCACTCCCACCACGTCGAGCCGTTTCCCGGGACGGGATGACCAGACTGATAAGGCGACCGTTGACCAACCGAATTTGCCGTCACCGGCCAATCTGCCGCTGGCAGCCTACCTGTCGGAAACCACCGGTAGCCCACTCCCCTCCTCTGCTCCCCTGCGAGTTCTCTACTGTGTTTGGCTGAACTAAAGACGGGGCGACCCGAACAGGCTCCGCCCTGGAAAACGGGTCGCACCATCGTTCGATCTGACGTTCACCTTACCAACCGAGTTTCTCTTTATCTGGAGAGCAATACGATGTCTTTATTTGTAAAACTTTTTGGCGTGATTGCCGTCGGCGCGATTGGCCTGTACGGGTTCCAGACCTTGGCGAACCAATCTTCCACCGCGACGGCAGCTCAATGCTGTTGTGGTGACACCTGCCCGTGTGACGTGTGCGATTGCAGTGGCACGACCTGCACGAATTGCGAGTGCGTGGCGTGTGACTGTCCCAATTGCGAGTGCGATCACTGCACGCCCGAAGCTTGCTGCAAGCGGCAGGATTGTTGCGACAAGAAGTCGGCCAATGAACTGGCCGGGTGACGAATGGACTGAACCGACAAGCCCTCCCGGCCCAAACCAAGGTCGGGGGGGCTTTCGGGAAATTAGCTGCCCAGAGTCCAACGCATGGCCCTCTCTTGGCAGTCGGGGGCAACCTCGATTAAAGTCCACGATGGGCGTTTTTTTTAGCCGTCGTTATATCCGTCCCCAAGTCGACCCCACCACTTGCTTGCCGTGTGACATCTTTCCAATTCATCCGTGCGAGTTTACGCCATCACTGGCGGACCTCTCTGGCCGTGATGTTGGGGGTGTGCGTCGCCACCGCGGTTCTCACCGGGGCATTGCTGGTGGGCGATTCGGTGCGCGGCAGCCTGCGGAGCCTTACGCTCAATCGCTTGGGGCAGATTGATGCAGTCTTAATCGCACCGCGGATGTTCAGCAGCCGGTTTTTCACCACGGCAGCCGGCGATTCGGCGGACACCCGCAAATGGGAAGCTGCCGTGCCGACGATCCTCGTGCCAGGAACCCTTGAAACCCATCGGGGTCAGGACATCGCTCGTGCCAATCGGATCTCGGTCATCGGAGTCGCCTCGAACGAGCGTTTCTGGAGCCTGGACGGGCGGGCTCCCCCGGTCGAACTCCGTGGTCGCTGTATCGCGCTGACCGAGGCAGTCGCCGACGAACTTAGCGTGCAGCCGGGAGACGAGGTCTTGCTACGGCTGGCGCTAACTCTGGACGTTCCGGGCGACAGTCCGCTCGGCGAAAAACAAGATACCTCCATCTCGCGACGTCTGCGGGTTGCTGGCATCCTCGCCCCGCAAGGTCTTGCCCGCTTCAGCCTGACTCCCACTCAGCGTCAACCGCGAAACGCTTTCGTTCCGTTAACGGTTCTACAAGACATGCTGGCACAACCCGACCGGGTGAACACCGTGCTTTTAGCGCTTGGTCAACAGCCACCCGGGGCGGGCGATGGCGTCGGGCTGACGAACCAAACAGGATTCCGTCCCAGCCTGGACGACTACGGACTGCGAGTCGAAGCACCAGCGGGCCGTCACTATGTACAAATCAGTTCCGTCAACCTGGTCCTGCCCGACGCGGTGGTGCGATCGGCCGGGCAACTGTTCGGGGAGGGAGCGATCCAGCCGGTTATTACCTACCTTGCCAACACCATTCGTAGTGGTACCCGTCAAATCCCGTATTCCACAATCACGGGTGTCGACTCGAATGCGTCACTCGGACCGCTCTGGGACGAGTTCGGCCAACCGCTCGTACTGGCAAACGACGAGATCGTGTTAAACCGTTGGGCTGCCGAAGATCTGGATGTTGAGCCAGGCGACCCAATCACGATCACCTTCTACGAGCCCCAGAGCACGCACGGGCAACTCCGGGAACAGCCACCGGTCACGTTCCGCCTGAGGGCGATTGCCGACCTGACCGATGCAGTCGGCCAGTCGACCGAGGCGGCTGATCCCCATTTCACACCTGAACTGAAGGGTGTCACCGATCAAGAATCGATAAACGATTGGGATCTTCCCTTTGAGCTGGTCGAGCCGATTCGGGCACAAGACGAAACCTATTGGGATGATCACACAACGACACCCAAGGCGTTCATATCCCTGGCAACCGCCCGGCGATTGTGGCAGACCCGGTGGGGAACGATCAGTGCCATACGTTTGCCCGTGGATGGCGGGCAGGAGGCACGTGAAATCGGCGTTGCGCTTCAGCAGGCACTCGATCCCTCCGAACTGGGCTTCCAGATCGTTCCGGTAAGAAAACAAGGTCTTGCGGCATCGGCGGGAACCACACCGTTCGATGGTCTGTTTTTGGGATTCAGCGGCTTCCTCATTGCGTCGGCCATCATGCTGATCGTACTCTTGTTCCAACTCGGCATCGAAAATCGGGCGCGTGAAATCGGCACGCTTGCAGCCTGCGGCGTTCCAAGCCGCACGATCGGTCGACTCCTTGGCTGGGAAGGGCTCATCGTCACGATGGCAGGGGCCACCCTCGGTTCAGGTCTGGCCATCGGGTATGCGTGGCTGATGATCACCGGCCTGAAGACGATTTGGCTGGCTGCGATTGCGACCCCCTTTATTGACTTGCACCTCACACTCAAGTCGTTCCTGGTCGGATGGCTTGCCAGCGTCGCCGCGACCTGGATCACGATCACCTGGTCGCTGCGAAAATTCGTACAACAACCACCACGACGGTTGCTCGCCGGGGGTCCAGGAACAACTTTTCATCCTGCCGGCCGGAACAGGTCACCGTGGCGGTGGGCCAAGCTCCTGCTGGTGGCCGGGGCATTGGCGCTTGGTTTTTGGGGCCGTGATTTGTACGGCGAGGCTCAGGCAGGGACTTTTTTTGCGGCAGGTGCCGCCGTACTGGTCGCATTGTTACTCCACACGCGCGACATCTTACGACGCTCCGGGCCAGGCAGTCACGCGCAGCGGGGTTGGTCCCTGGCCGGTTTGGCGGTGGCCAATGCAGCCCGGCATCCCGGCCGCAGTACCGTCGTTATCGGGTTGGTTGCGGCCGCCTGTTTTCTGATCATCTCGATCCGTGCTTTTCGGATTCAGCCCAGCGACGAAGGTACGGGAGGATTTGCACTTTTGGGGTCCAGCGACCAGCCGATCCATTTCGATTTCAACTCTGGGGACGGCCGGTGGGAACTTGGATTCTCAGACCCACAAAGCGACCAACTTGATCAATGGAAGATCGAACCCGTGCGGGTCCACGCTGGCGAGGACGCCAGTTGTCTGAGCCTGTACCGCCCGCGGCAACCGCGTGTGCTGGGCATCCCGGGCTGGACAGCCAACGAGGCGCCCTTTGCCTGGGCAGCTGTGGGCGAAGGGCTCAGCGATCCCTGGTCAGCCCTGGATGAAGATCTCGGCACCGACCAGCAAGGCAAGGGCATCATCCCCGTGGTGCTTGATATGAATACTGCGATTTACAGTCTGCACCTCTACGGTGGCGTGGGATCGCGACTTGGGATTAAGGATAGTTTTGGCCAGCCGGTGACGCTCGAAGTGGCCGGGTTGCTCAAAAACAGCGTGTTGCAGGGAGATGTACTCATGAGCGAGGCAAACTTCCTGCGTATTTTCCCCCAAACCGCCGGATACCAGCTTTTCCTGTTCCGACCGGTACCGTCCGCAGGCTCGCCACCCGGAACGATGGGCGAAATCACGACCCTGTTGGAGTCGACGTTGAGTGATTACGGTCTCGACGTGGTCGACACCCAACAACGGCTGGCGGGTTTTCTGGCCATCCAGAACACCTATCTTTCGACCTTTCAGATGCTCGGTGCGTTAGGATTACTATTGGGAACGGCGGGGTTGGCTGTTGTTGAATTGCGAAGTGTGCTGGAGCGGCGGGGCGAGATGGCACTGATGCGGGCAAGCGGTTTTGGTGTGAATCGGCTGGTATGGCTCGTGTTACTCGAAAATCTCCTCTTTTGGGAGCTGGGCTGGCCATCGGCTCTGTCGCGGCCTTGGTGAGCTTGCTGCCACACGTGGCACCGCAAGGGGCGGGCGTCCCCTGGAGAACCATTTGCTGGCTGCTCGGGTTGATTACGGCA
>Ga0310120_10000857_pt1 | contig 23393 bp, 10 predicted proteins | sample CB27_AW_983_MG_FD_203506 | JGI IMG/M metagenome (GOLD analysis project Ga0310120, IMG submission 203506) | Marine microbial communities from Western Arctic Ocean, Canada - CB27_AW_983 | ecosystem: Environmental > Aquatic > Marine > Oceanic | place: Canada: Western Arctic Ocean | collected...
CATCAGTTGGCCGCATCAGTTGGCCGCATCAGTTGGCCGCATCAGTTGGCCGCATCAGTTGGCCGCATCAGTTGGCCGCATCAGTTGGCCGCATCAGTTGGCCGCATCAGTTGGCCGCTAGAGTGATGGGTTGACGGATGCACCGGACACCGATCGTGGCGCGTCAAGCGGGATGGCCATCGGCAAGCACTTGCAGTTCTGGGCGGGTTAGCTAGGGGAATCTCCAGTGGGAGGTGTGGTGGGCGCTGGGGCACTCTGTATGACGTGCGATCTGGCATGTCTGGGGGACGTGCTAGGCAGCCAAAGGTCCAATGGGCTTTCACCCGGAGCAGTGCTGACCCTCGACCAAGACCCCGAATTGAGATAGGAGGCTCACTAACTCTAATTGTGCAAATGCGGGTATCGGAACTATCTCGGAGCGGACACGAAGCATCCCTGGCTGTACGTTTGGGCCGGACGCGGGCCAGTTTATGAACGTCCCCGGCCTCTTCGGCTCATTCGGGCTCGAACGACGAAATCGTGCACCCGCTGTTCGAACAGGCTATGGGCCTGAAAATCACCGCCGACGACGCTGCGGATTGCCCGCCACAACCGGCCGGGATGGAGGAGGTAGGAGAGGGAGTAAAAAGAAGACATCGCAAAGAAGCGATAGAGAGCAAGTTCCCAGCCCGGGACGGCCAGGCAGTGAGACTTGATAACGGTGAAATCGAACTGCACCAACAAGTCCAGGAAATATTTGTCGTCCGGCTCCGGAATCTGGCCATTGTCGCGCAGTTCCCGATACAGCTCCGATCCAGGGTAGGGAGTGAAAATGGCGACGTTGCAGTCGTTGGCGCCTCGAAAGGCCATCCGCACACATTCCCACACGGTTTTCAAGATGCTGCCGCGACGCTCGTCCGGAAACCCGATAATGAAATTGATCTTGACCGTATGGCCGACGTCGACGGCCGCCCCCACGGTGGCTCGAATGTTGTCGATCTTGAGGCGTTTGCGAATCTGATCCAGCGTCGCCTGAGACCCGCTTTCCGGGGCGAACACCAGGAATGAGCAGCCGGATCGAAGCAGGGCCTGGAGGGCAGACTCATCAAGAGCCTCGGACCGTGTCCCGGAAGGGAGTTGCCAGTTGAGGTCGAGCTTGCGGCGCTCAAGCTCGGCACAGAAACTGAGTATCCAATCGGTCCGCACGATGGCCGTCAAGTCGGCGAAGTCGATGCTGTTGGCGCCGTAGGTATCGATGAGGTGCTCGATTTCATCAACCACGAGGGCCGGATCGCGCATGACATAGCGAGTGGTCCACATCGTAGGGTTGGAGCAAAAAGTACACTGATACGGGCAGCCGCGGGTGGCTAGGATGGGCATGTTGCGCCCGTGGGCTATTCCCGAACTCCAGTTGCCGGTGAAATATGCCGGTACCTCGCATTTGTGCCAGGCGGGCCAGGGAAGGTTGTCGATATCCAGAATGCGGCGACTGAGGCCACCGTCGACGTAGTTGCCTTCCGGGTCTATGTAGACGATTCCGCCGATGTCGGTGGGAGGATCATCCGTGGCCAGGCAGTGGAGGAGCTCAAGGAACGGGATTTCCCCTTCTCCCTTGACGACGTATTCGATGCCGATATCGCTTTCCAACAGGAGTTCCGGCATGGCGGTGCTGTGCTCGCCGCCTGCCACGATTATGAGATCGGGGTAGGCTCGATGGATTTCGCGAAGCAGTTCGCGGTGAAGCGGCCATTCTTGGGAGAACATGAGCGATATTCCGAGGACGGCGGCGTCCGGATCAATTCGGGCGATGACTTCTTCGGTCGAAAGCCCCTGGATCTTGTACCGGCCGTTGCCCGCGGATCGAAGGTCAAGGATGCTCTCGCCCTGCGCGTCGATGATGTCAACCGCGTACCCCGCGGCCTCGAGCATGGAGGCGATGTAGGCGGGTCCGACTGGAAGGGTCATCACGGAGCTGTAGGCGGTCTTGGAGTAGACGCTGAACGGGCGCAGAATCTGTACTTTTACCGCCGACCCGGCAGGGGCGGCGAAGCGACTCAGCGCATCTTCGACCGATATCGGACTGGGAGCGCCGATATAACGCGGATGCAACTCGTTGGCGGACTTTTCAACGCTAGCCAGTGACAATCAGTATTGGCTCCTGTGTATGCGAGTAACTGTCGCAATGCTAACGAAAATGACTTTATGAAAACGAACCCATTGCTGACAGGGAACTACAGCCGGCTGGCCTCTGCTGGGACCGCTGATGAAATGGCGCACCGCACCCTCCGGTTTACGGCACGGGTGTTGGAGTCAACCCGGTCGCTTTGCGGTGATCGTCACCGCGGATTGGGCGTGCCCGGATCGAATCCCCGATCTGCCGGGGGGTGGCGTTACGGCGCCAGGCTTGCGAGGCGTTATGCACAGAAGGCGGCCGAGTTCAGCGATCGAATACCGAGGAAATCCACCCTCAGTTTCGGTCGGATGACATCTGACCGGCCCGCATCGGGGCCGTTAAACTGATAGCTGTGCCAAAAGGCGCCGTCGGCCGGGGGTGCACCGGCAACCGTGGCTTGCACAAAGAGCAGAAGGAAAAGCTTGGCCAAAGATGGAATCTCGGCGTCCGGTGGGCCCCCCACCTACGTGCTCGGGATCAGCGAGGCCCACAATTGCACGGCCGCGTTGCTGCGTGACGGCGAGATCATTGCGGTTGCCAGCGAGGAGCGGTTCACCCGCTTCAAGAACGACACTGGTTATCCGAGACGGGCCGTTGAATTCGTCCTTTCGTATGCGGGGATCGCTTCCGATGAACTCGACCTGGTGGTCCTCACTTATGACAATCCCTACCCTCACTTCGGCGTGGCCGTCGACCATGTCGATCCTAAGCGGCAGGCCAATGAGACCGGCGCCCGCCGCGTAACTTCATTGCGCCGGGCCGTCCATCGCAGCGCCCAGTTCGTGTACGGCATGGGATCGTCCAACCGCATCGCCTCCCGTCTCCTCGACTTCCTCGAAAAGAACGTCTATCAACGCGTGTACGCTCCGGCGGTGTGGCCGCGTTTGCGACGAATTCAGTACCGGGATCTGGCGGCCGAACTCGGGATCCCTGAATCGAAAATACAGTCAGCCGACCATCACCTCTGCCACGCAGTATCCGCGCTCTACTTCGGGCCGGTGCCGGGAGGCAGAACGGTAGTCCTCACACTCGACGGCGCAGGCGATGATTGTTGCGCCACGGTATCCGTGGCCGAAAACGGTACCCTCAAGCGCGTTGCTCAGACCCCGAATCTTTACTCCCTCGGAATCTTCTACACGCTTGTCACCCGTGCATTAGGGATGAAGGCGGGCGAGCACGAGTACAAGGTGATGGGCCTGGCCCCCTACGCTGACGAGGAAGGGGTCAAGCGAGTCTTGCCGATATTCGAAGATTTGCTTCGGATCGACGGAATGCGATTTCGCGGCCCAAAATCGACACGGGCGGCGGGCCACCAGCTGGAAGCCGCGTTACGTCGCCAGCGATTCGATTGGATCGCCGGAGCCGCTCAGCAACACTGCGAAAACCTGATGCGAGAGTTTGCGCAGAACGCGCTGGAGGCGACCGGGGCCGTGAATCTGCTCGCCGCGGGTGGCGTGTTCATGAACGTCAAGGCGAATATGCTACTCAAGGATCTTCCGGGGTTGCAGCATTTCGGCGTCTGCCCGAGTGCGGGGGACGAATCGACGGCGATCGGCGCCGCGTATCACGGCTATGAACAGGTCACCGGGAAGAAGCCTCTTCCGCTGGCGAACCTGTACCTCGGCCCCGATCTCGTGTCGGGTGAGATCGACGCTGCGATTCGAGATTTTGGTCTCGCCGACTCCTGCGATATTCGCCAGCCGGAAGATGTCGATCTGGAAACCGCCAAGATGCTGCGCGATGGCCAAATCGTGGCCCGCTGCCAGGACAGGATGGAATTCGGGGCCCGAGCGCTAGGTAATCGCTCTATCCTGGCCAATCCATCCAGTCCCGAAGTGGTTCCAATCATCAACCACCAGATCAAGCAGCGCGATTTCTGGATGCCTTTCGCCGGAACGCTGCTCGACGAAAGCCAGGACCGCTATATTAAAAATCCGGGGCAGGTGCCGTCGCCGCACATGATGACGGCATTCGAAACATTGCCCGAAGCGCACAGCAGCTTGGCGGCCGCGATTCATCCGTTCGACAAAACGATGCGACCGCAAATCCTGCGACAATCGGACAACCGGGCCTACCACGGATTGATTCGGTCGTTTGAAGATATGACCGGCATTGGCGCGGTGCTGAATACGTCGTTTAATCTGCACGGAGAGCCGGTCGTCTGCAATGCCAAGGACGCCGTCAAGACGTTCGTTGAGTCAGGGCTGCGGAATCTGTCCCTGGGCCCGTACATGATCTCGAAGAATCGAGAGGGTTAGGCCAGCGGTGGTGCCCCAACGCCGCTGGATCGCATCCGGCAGGCGATTCGTGCCGTCCCCGGCCCTGGCGGTCGTTCTGCTCGCTGGGTTCGCCCCGTTCTTCTGGGTGAAGTTCGGCTATATCGCAAAAGCTGAAGATTTCATCCTTCCCATGACCCTGGAGCAGTGGGCCGAGTTCTTCAGCACCTGGCAAACCCGCGTCGGTTTCGGTTCGAGCCCCGATGATCGTCTGCCTGCGGTGTTCTTTCTCTTCTGGCCCGCCCTGTTCCGTGCCGTCGGTGCATCCATCGAGCTTGCCCAGCGGCTCCAGTTCGTACTTTGGTGCTCGGCTACGGGGCTCTCCATGTACGTGCTCATGCGATATCTCACCCGTTCCCGAATAGCGTGGGTTGTCGCCAGCCTCGTTTACATGTTCAATTTCTATCAGGAACCAGTCTGGCAGGGCGTCAACATTGCCAACCTCAGCGCATTAGTCGCGCTACCGCTTGCCCTGGCAGTGACCATTTCATTCACCCGGAATGGTCGATTGCTGACCAGTGCGGCCCTTCTAGCTTTGATTACCGTGGTCGGATCTGGTGTCGGAGCCAACCCGCCCATGGCACTGATTGCAATGATCCCCGTCCCGCTTTACATGATCATGTACATGATCCACCGATTCAAGACCGGCCGGGCCCTGCAAGCACGTCGAATGCTCATGATGGCGTCAATCGCCCTGGTTCTTATCGTGGCAGTCAACGCCTACTGGCTCGTACCGCAGGCCGTCGGACTCCTTACTGGCGGACCGGGACAAAATTTTATCGGTCGCACGAAGGACGTTGGACTTAGCCAACTCACTCACCTCTCCAGCTACACCACTCCGCTCAATGTTTGGCGGCTGCAGGGCGCCTGGGTCTGGTACGGCGGCTTCGAAGGCGTCCCGTATGTTCCCTACGCGGGGGGGTACTTCAAGAATCCGCTACTTATCATCGGTAGTTTACTGCTTCCAGTGGCTGCCCTTGGCGGTTTAGCCGTCCGGAGAGATCGCAAACTTCTGTATTTCGGCGTCGTGGCATTCCTCGGGCTAGTCCTGAGCAGTGGCACCAACGGTCCGTTCGGTCGGATCTTCGCTTTGCTGTGGAACAATGTGCCTCTTTTCTGGGTCCTGCGGAGCCCCTGGTACAAGGCCACCTTGCTGACAATCCTCGGCTTTGCGCCATTGGCCGGCCTCTTCGTCGCCGCGACCACGGCATCCGTAGGCCAGTTCCTGGCCAGCTCGCGTTTCGGTCTCCGCTATGGGTGGACCGCCCGGACCCTGTCAGCGAGCTTCCCTTGGCTCCTGGTGGTGCTCTATCTCCTGTACACAATGCCCATCGTCCGGGGGCACTTCATGATCCAGCGCCCGCTGGACTCACCGCTGGGCACCTTTCAAGTTGCTATTCCGGACTACCTCGACGAGGCAGCGAACTGGATGAATGAGCATCCGGGCGATTACCGCGTGCTCGCGTTCCCCCCTGCGCTACGGCTTACGACCGATTGGGGCTATACCGGCTACATCCCACCGATCGGCGAGCTAACTACCGAGCCCGTCATCAATCTGGTCGAACCGTCTGAGATGCAAGCCTATCTGTATGCCCAGACGCTGGGCTCCCGGACTGTTCCAATTGCTCGGGTCGCCGGGAGGTCCGGCATCGGCTATTTCCTTCACCAGCGTGATGTCGTCCGACCCGAGTTCCCGGACTATTTCGACGAATACCTTGATAGGGTCCTGGAATGGCAAGGGATCCATGAGGTGGCCAGTTTTGGTCCGCTGGTTTTTTACGCTGTTCCCGATGTTCGAGACCTCGTCTCAGGTTCGGTGCTTACAGTCCTCACGCTGACCGGGCTCACGTCTCTTAGTCCGGTTATGAACAGCTTGACTGAGAATGCCCCTGCCATCGTCATGATCGACCCTTCCGGGAAAGATTCCGTTACCGCACAGTTCGCCAAAGAGATACCTCCGGAGAGCATCCTGCGCCTTGGGAATGGGTTCAACGAGTTTCTTGCGTTCAAGAGCAATGAGAGCAGCCTGACTATTCCGCCGGGGTCCAAATCCGTGGATATGGCGATACCGGCCGACGGAACGTACGAGATTTGGGAGCTAGTCGGGCAGCTTCCCGGGTTCGGCTTTGTCAACCGTGAACTCCTGCGGCAAGACGTGTTTCCCACCCCCAAAGGCCCCATGGCTCCGTCCATCGACGGCAAACAGCTAACCATCGACCCGTTCGCCGAAGTAATGGAGCTTCCCGATTCCTGGGTCTACTGGGGTAGTTTTGAAGGGGTTCGGGGCAGCAGCACACTCAAATTAGGATTCCCATCACCGGCTCCTGACGGGCTTCGGCTCGTCCTTGTGCGCTCAGCCGACCGGATCAGCCTGGACAATGAGATGCAATTGGACGAGAACTTGACTCCTTTTCAGTTTCCCGGCAGCGCTGAGCTCGGTATCAGCCCTGGAGACCCCCCCAATCACATCTATCTTTTCGGCCGTGTCACTCCCAAAGATATTGTCAATTTCCCGGCGGAGATGCAGGTAAACATCGTGCTCAAAGATAACTGGGACGAGCCCCAGACCGGAGTCGAGGGAATAATCACGCGGCGCCTTCGAGCGGTTCAGAAATACTCACCCCACCTGGAGATTTCCAACCAATCGGGCTCTGCACAAACAATCGCCATGGTTCTTCGGCCTACCCCGATTGGGACCATTCCCAGGTCCCTTTGGATTAACGTGAGAAGGTCCTTTCATTCGATCTTTCTCCTTCAGCCTTCGGTGCCTCGGGAAGTATTGGTCCTCGCAATCGAAGTTGAACCTGGGACAACCGATGTGAATCTCTACTCCCCTGAAGGAGATGCGCTTCTGCCGGACGGGAGCTTTGTCAGTTTCGAATACGAAATGCCGATCGTGGTCGGGACGATCAAACGTGAGCGATCCTTCAACGTTGCACAGGGCGGCAACTATCGCCTTGGGGTCCATCTGTCGTACCAGGCGTCTACCGGCCTTGGCCCTTACGATTCCCTGGAGGCTACCGGCCATGCGGCTAACGATCTGCTGAACGGTCTAACTATCGACGGAGAGGAGTTTCTCCCCGTCCTCGCCACTGACGAGCAGCATCGGATCGCCACGACCACCGTAAATCTCTCGGCCGGGACGCACACGATAATCATCGACCAGAAAACGGGTGCATCCATTCCCGTGACACTGGTTCCCATCCGGCCGGAAGTCAACGAAGATCAGGTCCTGGATATCCGGTATGAATCCATTTCCCCCAGCCATCTCCGCGCGTCCGTGCGAAGCGAATATCAGGTCATGATCGTGCTCAACGAACTGTACGACAGCCGTTGGGAAGCCACTATCAATGGGGTCCCTGTTGAAACCCATTTGCGAGTGAATGGGTTTGCCAACGGCTTCTTTGTCGACCAAGTCGGAGAGTACGAAATCGAGTTCCAATTCACCCTACAGCCCCTCGCCGATGCCACCAAAAATTTCTCCGCCGCTAGCATCGCCGCCCTGATATCGCTATTACTAATTAGTCTTGCACGCGACCGGGTGGCCCGTAAGACCCGTCCCCCAGAAGACACCGCGTCTTGACCAGGCGCCGTTGGGTATTCACCCTGGCAGCTTGGGCCGGTCTAGCCTTTCTCGCCGCAATCGCAGTTGCGAGTCAACTCACCATTCATCGCAACGTACAACTTTGGGAGATCGATAAGCCTTATCAAGAAGTGGTGTACCTGCAGCCCGGCGGCAGCGTGAGCCAGCGTATCGACACGCAAATTGGGGATGTAACCGGTTTTGCAGCCCTCGTGCGACCTTCTGATTCTCAGCGACCAGCGTCAGTAAACATGCGAATTCGGCGACCGGGGGCCGACCGCCCAATCATTCGAGAGTCAAGGCAGCTCACCATCGGTCCTCACCGTCAGGGACTGGCCGCGATTCCCCTGCCGCCGATCCTTTCCAGCGACGGAAGGTCCTTTGAATTCGAGATAGAGGTTGCCGCCGATTCTCCTGGAGGCATCGTCATCCTTGGCAGCATCAATCTCGACGAGATTCCACCGCGCCAGCTAACCATCAACGGTGCCCTAACGTTACCCAACCTCAGAGCGCTCGTTTCACCGATAATCTCGGTTAGCACCTGGTCGCTGATCAAGGGGATGTTCGGTTTCAACGCCACGCGCTCGGCAATGTACTTGCTGGCGATCGCTGTCTTGAGCGCTACCGGGATCGCATTCGGCCGACTAGCCCTCCGGTGCGTGAGCGGAGCCTCCACCCGTGCCCTCCCGTTTATCGCTCTCTTCCCTATCGCGGTGGCCCTCATCCTGGCCGTAGCAACTGTCACCTTCACCGAGCAATTCGGGAGGGACTATCGCTTGGCCCTGACAGAAGCCTACTGGAATACCGGCCTTGCCTATTCCTGGTTTATCAGCATCTCAGGCGTCGCCGCCTGGCGGCTCAGCATGTTGGCGCAGAGGCACCCTTCTTTCGACCCCACATGGCGAGCGCGGCTGCGTCCCGCGAATTTGTGGCAGCCGCTGGTTATTGTCGCGGTTGCCACCTTGGCGCTCTCAGTCGGATTTGTCCTACTCAAGTTGGACGGTGTGGGAAACGTGGCGGGCGCTCTAGCCGAGATCCTGTTTGGCTTAGCTCTGATCCTCGGGATAGGAACCTCCATTCGGTCTTCGGCATAGCTCCGCTGTGATTCTTCTTGCTCGACTCCAGAAACTCCTGAATTCACCGGGGAGCTCCGGTCTTGCGGTCCCGATCCTGATCATCGCGCTCGGATTCATGCCTGCCATCTGGGCCCCCTGGGATGTCATTCTCATATCCGAGGACCTCGCCCTTCCTCGCACACCCCAGCAATTCTTCCTCACGCTTCACACGTGGAACCCGATCCTCAACACCGGTACCCCCTATAACGTCGCGCATACCGCCATCCTCACCTTTGCCCAGCAAGCCGGGCTACAGGCGATCGGGCTCGGCCCGGCCGTCACCCAGCGTCTTATCATGATCGTCTGGATGACGTTGCCCGGCTTGGGCATGTACGTTCTGGTCCGAACACTGTTCGCGTCCCGGTTGTCCCGCAGGCGATGGCAGACCGCCGCCGCAGTCGCGGCAAGCTTCTACATGTTCAATCTCTACATCGAGCACGCCTGGCGCGGATTCAACATCGGCGTCCTCAGCGCCCAGGCCGTCCTGCCGCTGCTGCTCACCTTGCTCTACCTGGGATTTAAAGGCCGCATTTCCGCTATCCGCCTGGCCCTTTACACCGTTCCCGTCGCGCTGTGGTCCTCGGGCGTCGGGGTAAACCCCCCGCTGGTGCTGGTCTTTGTCGCCACGATCGTGGCGTTCGCTCTGGCCTACCTGCTGTTCTCGCGCGCCGGCCGGTTGTCTTCCCGACTGCTCCCGGTACTGCGCACGGTGGGAATCCTAGCTGCGGTGTCGATTCTGACCAACGCCTTCTGGATCCTCCCTTTCGTCGGCCAGATCCAGGCCACCACAACCGGCGAATTGACCACCTCAAGCGAGTTGGCATCCAACTGGCTCGGCGGCCTCTCCGCCAATGCGTCCTTCAGCAAGGTGTTGCGATTCCAGGGCGATTGGACCTGGTACCAAGGTTGGAATGAACCCTACCGTCCATACGCTGTCACCTACGAGAATTCCACTGCGTTGGCAATTCTCTCTTGGGTTGCCCCGGTCCTGGCCGCCATCGGGCTTCAGGGGCCAAAAAGGCGGCTTCGGCTCTTCTTCGGCACCCTCACCGTACTTGCCTTGCTCCTCAGCATGGGCACCCACCCGCCGATGGAACGAATTTATCTGTGGCTGGTTGGGAACGCACCTCTCTTCTGGATCATCCGCAGCCCCTGGTTCAAATTCGCCCTGGTCACCAGCCTCGGATTTGCCGTTCTCGGCGGACTTGGCGCGGCGAACCTTGCCGGCTGGCTGCGCCAGGTCTCCCGCGGATCCCGAATCGGCCGGCAAGTTGGCAGTAGAATCCCCGCCATTGTTGTGATCGGTGCCGTCGCCATCAACCTCATCTATGCCTACCCGGTGACCACCGGCCAGATGTTCCCGGCGGCAGAGACCCGCGAGCACCTTCCTCCCAACCAGATGCGGATCCCCGACTACATCGCCGACGCCTCCTCGTGGTTTGACGAGAACGTGGGCGACGGGCGGGTCGCGGCCCTGCCCGAGACCACCGTCTGGGCCGACCAGAGCGGCTTCGTCAGCTTTTCTCCGGTACTGACCCAGATTGGCACAGCAGCAATCGTCTACCCCTTCCAGACCGTCCACGGATCCCTGGTGTCGGCCACGAACGGGATGCTGAACGACATCGCCTACGAGGCCCTCTACCGGGCATCCACGCGACGCGCCGACGAAATCCTCCGGTTGATGAGCGTCCGCTATTTGAACCATGAGACCGGCATCAAATACTGGCTGTACGCTGGCGATGTCGACTCCGCCGACTGGGTTCGGCTCCGGCTGGAGAAGCAGCTCGGCATCGAGCCGGTCGCGACATTTGGCGCCTGGGAGGTCTACGCTGTCGATGACCCTTTGCCAGAGTTCTATCTGGCCCCGGGGCTGTCCATCGTCGCCGGTGGCGTAGAGGCTCTGCCGACGATGGTCGGGATGGACCTGCTCTCCACCCCGGCGATTCTGTTCTCGGATCAGCAAACTCCCGAGGGCCTGTCCCGGGCTTTGGACTCGCCCCTGCTCAGGGACATTCTGTTCTTCGCCAGCGGGCCCGAGGAAGTGGCGCTCGACCTCATACCGGCCCGCTATCGCCACCCGGTACCGCGGAGCGGCCTCCCGGTAGAGTTCACCATCGACGAAACCGCCGAGCACCGAATCTGGCTGCGATCCCCCGATCGGACCCGCTTTCCCTCGGGTGACCTCGCCGTAGACGGACAGCCGCTCGATCTCAGTTCCAGCCCGGCCCCATCGACGCCATTCTGGATACCGCTCGGCGTCCATCGGCTCGCCACCGGACCTCACCTCCTCACTGGTACGCTGGATTCGGCCGCAGGCGAATTGGTAGTAATCCCGGAGAGCCTGCATACCAGTCTCATCAATCGAGTTCAGGAGCAGCTCCTCCGCCCCGGCCTTCAGGTCGTCTACCTGGCCTCAACCGAGAATCGCGATGTCAACGCCCGTCCGCCGGTCAACCGGCTAATCGACAACCCGGTCAGGCTTCAGTTCGGCGAGCACCTGGCAATGACCGAGACTGCCGACGACGGGATCGAATGGCGCTGGCTCGAACCCGACGGAAAGCGGGCACTGATCGTGGTGAACGATTCCGCCAGCACGGTTCGCACTAACCTGATGCTGACCGTAACCTCACTCGGACAAGCCCGGGACTTCTACATATTTTCCTACGACGGTGAGCTGCCCTCAAACGTTCCGCTGATCATCCAACGGCTTCCGGCCGACCGTGCGACCGCGGTCCTGGTAAAGGATGTCGAGATTCAGCCGGGCGAAAGTTATCTAATGCTGTACACCGCCAACCCCGGGACTCCCGTGGGTGACAGCACCCGGAATTTCGCCGTTCGAGACGGCAGCCTGCTATCCGGTCGGCTGGCGTTCGATCTCGCATTCGAGTCCTTGCGCGACGGTATCCATAGGCTGGAGATTCGCCCTTACGGACTGGATGCGCTCCCCGCCACGGTGGCCGCCGATCTGGACGGTACGCCCCTAGACCTGGAAAGGCAGGACCGGCTCGGCGAACCCACCTTCGTTGCCAACGTGCCACTCGAGCCCGGAGCGCATACGCTCACGGTGCGACAGGCCCGGTCGGAGAACTATGCGATCCGGGTGATCTCAGGGGCCGTTACGAGCCCCCCAACCACGCCCGGCCCGGTCATCACCACCCACGAGAGTCCTACTTCCTACGAGCTCGAGATTTCAGCCGACGCCTCCACCATGCTGGTTTTTGGCGAATCCTTCGATCCCCGCTGGGGGGCCACATCCATGTCGGGCTCGCTGGAGCAACATCGCGTGAACGGTTTCGCCAATGGATACATCATGCCGGCCGGGCAGCAAACTGTCCGCCTATCTTTCGGACCGCAGCGACTGTTCGTCGGCGGCGCGGCGGTCTCGATGGGCACCGTCGCCCTGGCATTCCTGACCACCCTCGGCCTGGCCTGGCGAAGCCGCGGGGTCAGATCGGAGCGAAGTCAAAATTAGTTCACGATCCGGGAAGCTGTTGCGACCGGACCTCCCGCCCGGCCGGGCCGGATCATGAAAACCGCCCCGATCAGGTGGATTTCCCGACTCAATCAGCGGGCGCCGGTCGGCGACATGGCCATGATCCTGGTGCTCGGGCTCGCACCGCTTCTCTGGTTCCGGGAAGGGAAGCTTCTCAATTCCGAGGACCTCATGGTCCCGCCCAACTGGGACGAATTCACTCAGTTCTGGTATGTCTGGAACGACCAGCTCGGAACTGGCGCCCAGAAGATTCTCGACTCCGGCCGGTTCCCCACGCTATTTATCGCCGCTGCCCTTCAGGGATTGGGAGTTGGTCTCGTCCAGGCCCAAATGGTGCAGTTCGTATTTTGGTTCACGCTTCCCGGGTTCGCCATGTATTACCTGATGTCCGGTGTCTACCACGGGGATCACAGGCGCCTCGCCCGGCTGGCGGCCGTGCTGTTCTACATGTTCAACCTCTGGCTGATTAGCAACTGGCTTGGCTACAAAGAACCCATGATCGCCGCTGTCGCCGTCCTGCCAATTCTCATTGGTATATGGGTGCGGACTTTGTCCTCCGAGACCGGCTACCTCCGCGCGGTTCTCGCAACCGGTGTTGCATCCCTTGCCGCCTCGCCAATCGGCAATAACGTTAGTGAAATGTTCGTCGCCCTCATTCCGGTGCCCCTCTTGTTCTTAACCGTCGCGTTCGTAGCCGCAGCCCAGCGACGATGGATGGCGCTGCGCCGGTTGTTGCTGGCCGGGCTCATTTTGGTCGCCCTGATTCCTCTTCTTCACGCCTTCTGGATAGTGCCTGAATTCATTGGGATCACAGCCGCCCAAAATTCTAACGACGTCACCGAATTCCAACGAACGAGCAGTCAGTTCCTTGAGGGGCAAAGCCTCTACACTTCGATCACCAATAACATCCGCTTCGTGAGCGACTGGACGTGGTACCAGGGCCTCGTTGATCCCTATCGAACCTACGCGGCCACCTTCGCGAGCAGCGCCCCCCTGAAGCTGCTCGGTTGGGCGATATTCGGACTCGTCGTCGTTGGTGCCGTCCTTGGCCGTGGTAGATACAAGGGCTACTTCGTTCTTCTGACGGCAGCCGGACTCATCTTTGGGGCCGGTCTCAATTCCCCCGTCGGGCCCACGTATGCATGGGCTGTCGATAACCTCCCGTTCTTCTGGATTATTAGGAGTCCCTGGTTCAAATTCACGATCCTCACAGTCATCGGATATTCCGTCCTGCTGGGCCTGGCTGCGCCGTTCCTGGTCCGGCTTGCGAAACTCGCGCTCCTTCGAATCGTCGGAGTTTGGTCCGACCGGGTCGCCACCCGCGGCGCGGTGCTTTGCGCCCTTGCCCTGTACTTCGCTGCCGGCCCTCTCTACGCCTACCCACTCACACTCGGTTTGTCCTTCGCCACCGCCGACGAGCGAACATTCTTGAATTCCAACCACGCCGAGCCGCCCGCCTACGTTTACGAAGCCGCCGACTGGCTGAACAGCCGACCCGGTGTTTTTCGAATCATCACGATTCCCGGCGACTCACCGTGGCTCAACGACTGGGGCTATTCGGGTTTCGGCTCCTTCCTCCAGACTCTGACCCCGCATCCCGTCATATTCAAAAGGTCCACCCAGAGCATAAAAATTTCCCAGGGAGCCCCCAATCCCAGCGGGAATCTCGTCAGCCAGATAGAGGCCGATCTGTTGGACCAGCGGTCCGAAGGTGCCCCGACGCTCCTTGCTCGACTCGGCATAAAGTACCTAGTCCACGAACGCGATGTGCGCTACGACTTCTATCAGGGACCCGGCTATCGCGTGACGGACTCTCCCGACAAAGTCGGCGAGATCCTCGCGAATTCTCCAGGTATCACCCTGGTAGCGAGCTTCGGACAGTGGGATATCTACGAGATTGAAGCGCCGCGGGCGCGCTTCCAAATCGCCTCCGCGATCACCGTCGTGGCCGATCTGGATGCGCGCCTCGTTTCTCTCCTCGACGCTTCCGTCGACGACCAGAAGACCGTATACGTCGCGCCCGAAGACCTGCCGCCCGGGTCCGACCAGGTGCTGACGGCGGTCGCTGCAGGTGGCCATCTCAGCTCCAACCGTTCCGATTTGCAGCCCATTATCTTCGTGGATACCGCTGACTTGGATGACTCCGTCCGTACCGTTGTGCCCGGACTCTCGCTACGTTATGGCGACGCCACTACCTGGGGCCGGTTCGAGGACCTCACCCCCGGACAGACCTGGCGGTGGTTCACCCTAAACAACGGCGACCACTATCTCGTCACCAACGAATCTGAGGCTCCCGCGCTGGCTGAACTCTCCCTCAAAGTTCTCTCCTATGCCCGGCAGCGCTCGTTCTTCGTGTACCTGAATTCGGAACTACTCAGCGTCACCGAAGTCCCAGCCAACACTCCGACCACCGTTCGCATTCCAGAAATCCAGATCGATCCGGGTGTTAACATAGTGTCGTTCTATACCCCGTATCCGTCCGACCAGCGCGGCGATCAAGACGCGGCCTTTGCCATTCGGGACGCCCCGAGCCTGTCCCGCGCCGTTTATAGTTGGCGCCCCGCCGTTCCCGCCGGCCCGTACCGATTGCGGGTGACCTTCCGCCCCTTTGGCGATCCCGCCTGGCCGGTCGGCCGGCCCGCTCCGCTGGTCATTCTGGTAGATGGCCTGCCCACATCCATGGCTCCCGATGAAGGCTCGGTCTCTCGCTTCGGGGCGACCGTTCAGCTCGATGGGACATCCACCATCACCGTCCCGCAGCTAGGCCAAGAAGACTATTTCCTTGAACTGATCCCGGTTGTGGCCCGCACCACCCCACCCACCGTCGGTGTCGCCACCCTACTACGCGCATCCCCGACCGGCCATAGCGTCCGGGTCGACTGCGATGCGCCTTGCGTTCTGCTCTTCAACGAGTCGTTCCATAACGACTGGGTGGCCTCAATCGACGGCCGGCCGGTACCGCATTTCAAAGTCGATGACTACGCCAACGCCTACCTGATTGAAACGCCTGGCAGCCGGTTGGTCGAGATTCGTTTTGAGCCACAGGGCTGGTTCTCTTTGGCAGTAGTCGTCTCCGCGGCCACCGCCCTCGTCGCTACCCTGAGCCTCCTCGCTGCGCGCCAACGAAAGAATCGCAATCCTGTTAGCTCTCGCTTGGTCGATCATTCGTGACTTTCGTCCGACCAGCCGCCTTCTTTCGGTAGATAGGCCCGCCGTGGACCTCGTGGTAAAGGCGGACCGTCAGCTCCGCCAGCAAACCCTGCAAAACAAGGAACACGCCCACTATGAACAACACCGCTGCCACCAGCAGAAGTGGTGTTTGGATGATGAATCCACCACCAAGCAAGCGCCATACAATCAGACCCAATCCCAGAATCAACGAGGCCATCAGAAATATGAAACCGATCCCCCCAAACACCCTTATCGGCTTAAACCCATACGACGAAAGGAACTTCAGGGCCAGCAGATCGAGGAGCACTTTGTAGACTCGTGAAAGTCCGTACTTGGATTCCCCGTACAACCGCTCCCGGTCCGAAACCGCCACCTCGGCTATTCTCGCCCCGAGTCCCACGGCCTGCGCCATCAGAATGCGGTGACCATCTCCGTAAAGCTGGAGCTGCTCGAGAAGTTCGCGCCGGTACGCTTTAAGGCCACAACCGTTGTCGTGCACCCCTCCGCCCACCACCCGGCCGATAATCCAGTTTGCGATACGTGACGGTAAACGCCTCGCAACGAACGAGCCGGTACGCTCCCTTCGCCATCCGCTGACCACGTCGTAACCTTCGTCCAGCTTTCTTACCAGTGCCGGGATGTCGGACGGGTCGTTCTGCAGATCCCCATCCATCGTCACTATCGTCTCTGCACTCGCCTCCGCCAATCCGGCCGCAAGGGCTGCCGTCTGACCACAATTCGTAGTCAGATAAACGACCCGGACACGCGGTTCCCGTTCGGCCACCGCAGCCAGTTCGGCCTCTGTATTGTCCCTCGAGCCATCGTCGACTATGACGACCTCAAAATCGTAATCGGAGATCGACATAACCAGCTCCTCAACCAGTCGGGCGACGTTGCCGGCCTCGTTGTACATGGGAATTATGACCGAAAAATCCGTCACCTTGGAGCGCCTTGCCAGTCAGTGGTCGGGCCATGCAGGGAGACAGTTGGCAGGCCCAAGAGCCTTAGATCGATTTCAAGTACCGAGTCGTTCAATCCCAGACCGTCGATTATGTTGATATAGAGTGGGGCGTGGGTACGCCCAGCAGGTACGAATTTCGGATTCTACTCTTAACCTGGCAGGACCCATCCGCCCCAGGCGTACCCCGATGATCTCTGGCTCCAGTTCGGTCAATTTCACCCCTCCCCATGATGATCCCGGCTGCGGACGACCAATCGTGGCTTGCAACCACCGAGTTGCGTCAGTGCACCCCTAGCCAAACAAGCGCGACATCCCCATGATTGACTGGCCAGCTTATTATCCTCCTACAAGGTCATAATAGACACCCTCCCAAAATGACCGCACAGCCGAACATGCATCCAGAACTCCTCGGCGAATTGCAGGCCATCAAGTCGCGTCACTGGTGGTACCGGGGTCGGCGGACGGTCCTCCGCGCGGTACTCAGTCCCCACCAGCGGTCGATCCCGTCCGGACCGATCCTAGATCTGGGCAGCGGCCCTGGCACAAATCGCGATCTTTTAGGCCCACTTGACCGCCCGCTCTTCGCTCTCGATTCGTCCGTTGAAGCGCTTAGAGCCTGCCAGGACGCTCGCTACGCCGCCGGGACGCTGGCGGACGCGGTCGCCGTTCCTTTTCGCGATCGGACCTTCGCTCTCGTCCTCGCCGCCGACATTCTGGAGCATGTTGCCGACGACCCCACCACGGCCGCCGAAATATTTCGAGTCTTGAAACCTGGTGGCCTCGCCCTCGTCGTTGTCCCTGCCTTCGATTCGTTGTGGGGTTGGCAGGATCAGGTTTCCGGCCACTATCGGCGCTATTCGCCGGCGGCGATCCGAAAGCTCCTCAGGAACTCGGGCTTTGACGTGGTCCGGACGACTTGCCTGAACACACTTCTGGCGCTCCCGATCCTCGCGGTCCGAAGACTGCTGCGCCTCACAAATTTCGCGGCCAGATCGGAAAACCAGATACTGCCCAATTTACTAAACCCCATTATGTACGCTATTTTCGCGGCCGAAGCCCCCATTGTTTCCCGATGGGATATGCCCTACGGCACTTCCGTCGTTTGCCTCGCACGTCGCCAGCTCTGAGTCGTGCTCCTCGCGAGGGGCCATAGCAGGTATCCGACCACCATCATCAAAGTCAGCCCCGACACGATTAACCCGGCGTCATGCCAGCGATGCGGCACGAATTCAATGGTTATTTCGAAATTCCCTGAAGTGGGGATCACAAAGCCCATCCGGGCGTACCCAGCCGGAAATGGCCTTGCTTGGCCACCGGGGTATACCGCCCGCCAGACCGGCGAGTAATTTTCACTAACTACTAGCGCAAACGTGTCCGCCGCTCCCTCGATCGTCGCCGTCAACACCGTTCTGGAATCCCGATCAATCTGCACAATCGGCGGCGCGCTTGCGTTCGGGCCCTCCGTCAATGGCGCGCCCGTCACCAAGGAGCCCAGCCCCACCGCATTCACCGCGCCAAATCCCTCGGCCGCCGTGATCCGAAGCTGCACCCATCCGCCCTCATCACCTGCCGCAATCGGGACCCATTCCATTCGGGGATCGCCTCCATTCGCGATGCGTGTCCGCCTCAGCACGGTTCCCGACGCATCCACCGCTTCCACCTCCAGAGAGGCCGTCGACTCGCCCACCAGCGCTCGCAGGTACAAATCTTCTCCCGCGTTCATCTGTCCAACCGTGAACACCGCGCTCCGGGATGCCAGCACTTCCGGTTCGATCCAGGCAAACCCCAGTCCGTAGTCGTATTCACGGACCGACAGGTCGTGCCTGCCGGTGGCCTGTACCCAACGCGACAGCTCCACCGCCGATCCCCCGGTGGCCTCCCATCCGGCCATCTCTTTCACCTCCGGTCGCATTCGGACCAGCCGCTTTGGTAGCGCGCACGGCGGCAGGGCGTCAGACGTCGGTTCCGATCCGACCACGGGCAATACCGTCAGTTCGGCCGGACAGCCCGACGACCCGGCATCGGCCACCACGATCAGGACCGGCGCATCCGCTGACACCCCATCCCCAACCACGCCATTCAACCCGTAGACCGGCCGCCAAATGACCGCCGCGAATCCCAATTCCATCGGTGCGTCTCGGATGGAATATAACGTCGCGTACTCGCCTTCCACCAGCATCTCAAAACCATCTGATGTCGCCACCAACTCGTTCAGCTCCGACCCCTCCCGCGTGTCATGCACAACCAACAGCCTGTTAGCCCCGGCGCCGCGAAAGATCGGGGCCAACTGCGCCATCTCTAGTTGTGAAACTCCGGTAAGAAACACGCTGTTTCCCGAATGGCGCCATCCCACCACCGGCACTCCCGCCAGCGAGCGCGATACCGGCTGGCGCAGGACTCTCGTCCCATCCCATACCGGCACTCGTTCGTCGCGCTCGAAGACGATCACTCGCACTGGATCTTCCTCGGCGCGCAGGGCCAACACCGGTTGCCCGTAGCCCGCGGGCCAAGCCTGCGGCAGCCAGTTTGATACCTCTTCCGTCCACAGGAAGTGGCGGATCGCTGGAGTGATGATCGCCAGGATTGAGATCACCACGGCTGCCAGCAATCCCAGGACGCCCACCCTCTCCACCATCCGGTCCGTGCGCTCCTTCAGCGCCATCGCAAGAACCGATACCAACCCTCCAACGCCCCATGCGAATGCAAGCGCCAGCAGGCCGGAGAGCTTATCTGGCTCGCGGAGAGCCCGCCCACCTGGAACTTGCGAAATCAGAAAGCCGCTGATCCCCGAGCCCGCCTCAAGCTGCACCAACACCTCCACACCGGCTGTGACCACCGCAAGCACCACCAGCAGAACACCGACGCCCGGTTGAAACCTCCCGGATGCTGTCACCCAGGCCAGAGCACCCGCCGGCAGCAAGCCGATCATCTGCCAAACCCACTGCGCCTGGTCCCCGGGACGCATCTCGCCCGACCAGACCGGGTTATTCGTGAGCGTCAATATCCCGGGCAACGAACTGGAGTTGCCGCCGATCGCCAGGTCCTCAGCGCTCGCTGCGATTTCTGCCGGGAGACCGCCGCTCAGCCACGACGACGCTAACGCAGGCAATATCAGAAACATTTCCAACCCGGCGATCGTTGCCACCCCGCCGGCACCGAGCCGCAGGACCAGCCCGGCTTCCTCCAAGGACCGCGAGCGCGCCACGTGATACCCGGCCAGTGCGGCCAAAATCGTTGTGGTGAAGACCAGGTAGTGCGGACTCGCCGCGGCGAACCAGAACGCCAGAGCCGCCCCGACTGCCATTCGCAGAGAATGTCGTTGCACCGCCAGCATCGCCAGTGCCAGCACAAGCGGCAGCAGCGAATAGCCAAACAAAAGGCCGAGATGTTCCACGCGCGCCATCGCCCACGGATTCAGGGAGTAAAACAGCCCTGCCGCCAGCGCTCCGGCGCCCGTGGCAGCAGCCGATCTTTGGGCTTTCCCCGCCAACAGCTGAAACAGGAAGTACATCGTGGTGAACGCTGCCAGCGACTGTCCAACCACGAGCGCGCGGATCATGGCCCCCGAAGTGCTCCCAAACAGCTCCAGCATTGCCCCCGCCAGCCCCACCACCGGCGTCAAGCTCATGTGCCCCAACGCGCTGCGCCCGTCCGCCGCCAACATCGGGTAAAAGTCGTCTAGAACGTCAGCGGCGAAGAGCGGATATTCAAGATCTCGCTGCAGAAGCTCGCCCGGCGTCGTGAGCAGCCGCGACCAGACCGTCAAGACCACCACCAGGCCCAGGATCACCCAAGCAGCATGACTGCGTGCGGGCCAGGTTCGACCGAGAGAGCGCACCGGCCGTGAAGTCATGGCTCTAGCTGCTGTCCCCGCGATTCTTTGAAATAAGGAAGTCCCCGATCGCCAGGTGATCCAGGCCCGTACTCGAAAAGCATCGCACCGCATCCTGGGGGGTCATGACGATAGGCTCCCCCCGATCGTTAAACGATGTATTCAGCACCGCCGGCACCCCGGTCAATTCGTAGAACTTGCTGATCATCCCGTGGTAGCGCGGGTTGGTCTTGCGGGAAACGGTCTGCGAACGCACGGTGTTATCCACATGCATGGATGCGCGCAGGCGATCTCGCCATTCCGGTCGCACCGTAAAAGTCAGCAACATGAACGGTGACGGGTACGAGTCGAAAACCAGATTCGGCGCTTCTTCCTCAAGGATCGACGGCGCGAACGGGCGCCAGCCTTCCCGATGCTTCACATTCGCATTTACCTTGTCCTTCATCTCGGGCATCGATGGATTCGCCAGAATACTTCTGCCGCCCAGCGCCCGCGGTCCAATTTCCATCCGGCCCTGAAACCAGCCCACTATTCCCCCGGCCGCCAGCCGCTCCGCCACCGCCTGCTCAATATCGGGAGGGCGCGTGTAGGCAATCTTCGCCTCGTCCAAAAACGCCTGGATTTCCTCGTTGCTGTACTCGGGTCCCCAATAGGCGTGCTCCATCACAAAGTCCGTCGGGTCACCTTTTCGGGCCGCGACTTCCAGTGCTGCCCCCATCGCCGTTCCCGCGTCGTGCGCCGCCGGCTGAATGAAGACCTCATCCACGCAGTCCAGCCCCAGGATCTTCGCGTTCATGTCACAGTTGAGCACTACCCCCCCGGCCAGGCATAGCGACCGCAGCCCCGTGGTCTCATACAGGCCCCGGGCCAACGCCATTCCGGCCTCTTCCAGGACGTTCTGGATACTGGCGGCGAAATCCTTGTTCCCCCCGGTGATCTCCTCCCCGGCTCGCCGAGGACGTCCAGCATCTTCCCAGAATCCCGAAATCAGGTAGCGACGGTCCATGTCGTAGCCGTCGTGCTGCACCTGAATTCCGGGAATCTCTACCACCGGCTCGCCGTAGCCGGCGAGCCCCATCGTCTTTCCTTCTTCAACGTGACGAACGAAACCAAGATGATGAGTTGCATTGCTGTACAGTCCCCCCAACGATTCCGGCGCCAGCTTGCGCCCCAGAACTTTGAACTTTCCTCCGCGAGCGGCCCCTAGTAGGGCACTGTCATCCTCGCCGTTTCCGTCAATCGTCAGCACGTTCGCTTCCCCAAAGCCCGACGCATACAGCGCGCTGGCGGCGTGGGCTATGTGGTGGCGCACGTACACCCAAGGCTTGCTTGTAATGCCCGGAATCGCCTCCTCCAAATCGCGCCGCAGTTTGTGCTGCTGGATGAGGTACTCCCCAAGCGAAGGAAACGTATACAGAAAATTCTCGAACTCCAGAGCGCGCAGCGTGCCAATCGCTCGAAGAAATGCGTAACGCGAAGGAGCCGCGAACCCAACCGCCACATAATCAACCCCCTCGGCGTCCAGACCTGCGGATTCGAGGCAATACTCGGCCGACCGCACCGGCGGCATCCGCGGCGCCTGCTTAATCCGGTTGAATCGCTCCTCCTCCGCTGACGCGACCAGCCTGCCGTCTTGCACCAACGCGGCCGCCGTATTCCAGGAGATCGTCGCCGTCAGTCCCAGAACGTTCAAACGGGAATCTCCTCAGAGTGGTTCACAGGGCGGTATCTGGTATTCGTCTCATGACCGGATCGGGGTCCGGCGAACAGCTGCCATTCTAACGGAGCAGCCTCTCCTTCCCGGACGCCTGATTGGTATGACGGAGCCGACTCCCCTGCCCGCTCGATCCCTCCTCAGCCTTCATCGATGCGGTGCTTCGAATACCACTCAATGGCGTCCCTGAGCCCACTCCGGAAAGTGGTGTCCGTGACAAACCCAAACGCCTCCCGCGCCCGCGTCGAATCGACCATTCGTCGCGGCTGCCCGTCGGGTTTGCCCGCGTCCCACATAAGCTTTCCCTTGAATCCGCAAAGCTCCACGATTAATTCGGCAAGCTCCCGGATGCTGATCTCCGTACCCGATCCCAGATTTAGTGGTGCCGCTTCGTCATAAAGCTCGGCTGCCTTCAAAATACCTTCAGCTGCATCATCGACGTACAGAAAATCTCTCGTCGCCTTTCCCGTGCCCCACACGACCACCTCGCTCTGTCCAGCGTCCATCGCGTCCAGCACCTTCTTGATCAGCGCCGGAATAACGTGCGAAGAATCTGGATCGAAATTGTCTCCCGGCCCGTAAAGGTTCGTTGGCATTAAGTAAATCGAGTTGAAGCCGTATTGTTCCCGATACGCTTGCCCCTGCACCAACAGCATTATCTTCGACAGGCCGTACGGTGCGTTCGTCTCCTCCGGATATCCCTTCCAAAGGTCAACTTCCTTGAACGGTGTCGGCGTGTGTTTGGGGTAGCTGCAAATTGTTCCCACCCCCACGAACTTGTCCACACCGGCCAGTCGAGCCTCCTCCATCAACTGCGTCCCCATCATTAAGTTTGAAAAGAAAAGCTCCCCCGGCGCATCACGGTTGAATCCGATGCCGCCCACCTGCGCCGCCAGATGAATCACTACGTCCATACCCTGTACCACCGTCCGGCAGTCCTCCCTCCTACGCAAATCATGGTCACGCGAGCGCGGAGCCCGAACCTCGGCCGGCTGTCGCCGTTCCAGCATCTGTACGAGCCGCGAACCCAGAAAGCCCGCCCCACCCGTCACCAGCACGGTCTTGCCCTGCCAGAACTTATCGTTCACCGCTGATT
>Ga0310120_10000858_pt1 | contig 23382 bp, 16 predicted proteins | sample CB27_AW_983_MG_FD_203506 | JGI IMG/M metagenome (GOLD analysis project Ga0310120, IMG submission 203506) | Marine microbial communities from Western Arctic Ocean, Canada - CB27_AW_983 | ecosystem: Environmental > Aquatic > Marine > Oceanic | place: Canada: Western Arctic Ocean | collected...
TCGACGAATTGGCACTGAGCTCCATGACCGGACGGTTCTGCGCGCTAATTGCCATCATCATCCCAGCCTACATCGTCGTGGTTATGTCTGGGTTCAAGCGGTCACTAGAGGTGCTACCGGCAATCCTGGTCTGCTCGGTCACGTTTGCAGGTGTCTTGTTTTTTGTGACCAACAACTACGGACCCTCCTTGGCAGTCATTCTCGCTTCAATCGCAGCGTTGATTGCGATGGTAACCGTAATGAAGTTTTGGAAGCCTTCACAAGTCTTTAGGCTTGAGGACGATGTAGAAGTCGACGCGGAACACAAAACATATACAACAGGTGAGATTATTTCCGCCTGGAGCCCGTACATGCTTCTTGTGGCGTTTGTCTTAGCATGGCGTTTCCCGCCACTCCAAGCGGCTCTTAATACGGTTTCAATCTCGTTTCCAGTACCGGGGCTCCATGAAGCCATCATGCGCGTTCAACCAATCACCCCGGAACCCTCACCATACGCGGCGATGTACAACTTCAACTGGTTGACCGCGGCAGGAACCTCATGCTTCCTCTCAGCCTTTGTGGCCTCGCTGCTCTTGGGCATGTCACCTGGAAAATTTGTTGGCATTGTTGGGGCTGTCCTCAAACAGTTGTCCAAACCATTGCTGACCATCGCATCTGTCCTTGGATTGGCGTTCCTGATGAACTACGCAGGCATGACCTCAACATTGGGACTAGCCTTCGCCGCAACCGGAGGGCTGTTCCCGGCGTTCAGTGCGATGCTTGGTTGGACGGGCGTCTTCCTGACAGGAAGCGATACATCGTCAAACGCGTTGTTCGGCACGCTGCAGGTCGTCACGGCGAACGAGATCGGACTGAACCCCATACTCACAGCCTCTTCAAATGCCGCAACCGGTGTGATGGGTAAGATGGTTTCCCTACAGAGTATCGCGGTCGCCGTTGCGGCTACTGGCATGGCCTCGTCCGATGAGGGACGACTATTCCGAAGGACACTAAAACACAGCATCATTCTGATGATCTTTATGGCCGTCCTTACAATGGTTTTCGCCTACGTGCTGCCGCAGTTTGTGCCACAGCCCTAAACGAGGTCCCAGCCACAATCCACCTACTAGCGTGCGAGTTGCGGCCACGGGACTTTCGTCAGACGGTCAAGCGAATCCTGGTCGCGTCCCGAACGAAACGGCTCCCTAGACCGCATGTCGTATCGGTCGCCTGCAGCTAGAAAATAGAAGAGCGACCCAGAATCAAGACTGCGTTGATTGTCATAAATGGCCACATAACTCCGACCGATGATCTCAAACATATCTCCCGTCACCACAATAGCTGTGTCTTCATCAAGCCCAATGCCAAGAAGGTCCGGCCGTGCTCGGAGCACCTCCAGCATGTCGGCATGTCGGTTCCGACGAAGTAAGTGTTGGTCGACACCCACGCCGCGCAGGAAACCCAACCCCTCTTCATGATCGCCCATCATGATGGTATTCGTCCTCGTATCTCCTCGAATGAGATACGAGCCCAGTATTGTCGCCCCAGCAGAAGAGCCACCGACTACACCGCCACGGTCGAGCACCCCCTGAATTTCGTCGTGGACTTTCGTGTGCAAATAGGCCTCGACCAGTCGCCACTGGCGACCACCACCAAACCACACACCTCTGGCGCGCCGAAGTTTAGAGACAAACAACTCGCTATTTGCAACATCCCGGTCGGACGTGTGCAGGACCGTAACGTTGGCAGCGCCAGCGTTCGTAAACGCGCGCAATCCTGGCCATGACTGATCATAGGTATCCTCGCCGCCAGCCGTCGGTATCACAACGATCGGAGCATTAACACCGCCGGCATGCACCAGAAACCGCTCCACGATCACCGGATCACGCATAGCCCCACCAACAAGCACGAGCGTCCCGTCCGTCGGGCCTACCTCCTGCGACAACAACATCTCGGCAACCAGAAAAGGAATAGCAGCTACCAACAGACACCGAGCGAGTCGCGACCGTTTCCAAGTCACCTTTTTGCTCAACACACAACTAATCAACTAACTGCTCCGTAAACTGTCAACTAGTGAACTTGTTCCGAGCCCCTGACCGTCGCAAGGGCACGCGTAATCGTAGCAGTCAATGTATCTACGTCAGCCTCAAACGTTCCCGCCACAACCGCACCGCTGGGAATTTCAATTGCAATAGCGACTCCACCATCGACCGGCGTGACGATCCAGCTAAACCCTCGCAGTGACACTGCATCCTCGGTTGCAGCGGGCGATTGAACAGCATGAAACGCCCCAAGGGTTAACTCCAGAACACGGCGAACATCGTTAACATCCCACGAGTGAGGCTCTGGCACATCAAGCTCAACGACTTTCTCGACGACGTGCTCTTTCCCCTTAATCAATACTTCCACCGTAAATGTCATACCAATGATGCTCCATCTGGCTGTGCTATTTGCCTGAGTTGTTCGTTTAATGTTTCCGGAACTGTGACGGGCTCCCGACACGAGAACTTTGTGCAGACATAGGCCGTAGCCGCACCAGTAACCATTTGCACGGCCTTGACATAAGGCAATCGTCGTCCCAACTCGTCCTGCTGTTCACCGGGAGACACGATCACTCTTACCGCAAACGGTAAATAATGACTGGCCACAACTCGTTCAAGCGCATTCAAATCGTTTGCACCACGTACACCGACCAACACCACTTGCGTTGGTGTCGCGTGATAACGGGCGAGCGCAGCCATAATCATCAGTAATACACGTGCTAGCTGACCGAGACGATTACCAAAGCGATTGAGTGTCCGTTCCACTTTACCAAGAAACGCTTCATTCCCGGTCAGATACCACAAAGTCATCAGGTTATCGACAGCAATCGACCCAGCCGAAGGCTCCGCTCCATCGTAATCCTCTTTAACTCGAAGTAGGATGCTCGGGTCATCGCCGGTCGTTGCAAACCATCCGCCGTCCTTGCCATCCCAAAACAACTCGTCTTGACGCTCTTGCAATCTAGTCGCCCAATCGAACCACTCAATTTCTCCGGTCGTTTGAAACAGCTCCAACGAACCCCATATTAGACACGCATATCAGCGCAGTCTTGAACAGCGTCAGTGCAAATTTTCACATCCCGGGTTTACATAACACGATTACCCGCGTGCCCCCGATTACCGCTGAACCGTCTCTTTACGGCGCTAACTATGGTTTTCCATGGCTGTCAGCGGCAGGAATTTCGTGCTTTCTTGCAGCATTTTCCGCATCGCTGCTGCTAGGTCTGTCTCCAAGTAAATTTTCCAGTATCGTCAGCTCAGTATTCAAGCAACTATCGATGCCACTTCTGACGATTGCTTCGGTGCTCGCACTCGCCTACCTGATGAACTACGCTGGTATGACCTCAACGTTGGGTTTAGCGTTCGCTGCGACTGGCGCACTGTTTCCGTTTTTTAGTGCTATGTTGGGATGGATCGGCGTGTTCTTAACCGGAAGCGACACCGCTGCAAATGCTTTGTTCGGAACCTTACAGGTCGTCACAGCTAACGCACTCGACCTGAACCCGGTCCTTACCGCCTCCACTAACGCCGCAACGAGTGTGATGGGCAAAATGATTTCGCTACAAAGCATCGCCGTCGCCGCTACCGGCCTCGTATCTTCTGACGAAGGAAAATTGTTTCGGGTCACACTCAAACACAGCATCATTCTGGCGCTTTCCATGGCTGTCGTCACCATGATTTTCGCCTATGTCTTGCCGCAACTTGTGCCACAAGTGTGAATACAGAACGTCAAAAAATGGTTGGACACGAGAAAATCGAAGGTGCCTTTTCCCGTTTTCAGCTCATGCAGCAAAACTGGAAAGGGACGTAGTCGGCTTCATCCTAAGAACATTAATCCGACTCGCGTCAATCGACCTGAATGCGATATGTAATGTTTTGTGTTGGTTGATTCAAAAAAGAAACCACTACTAAAGTATAGGTGCCAGGAACGACTTGGGCTAAATAAAGCATTGATGGCTTGGTACTTGAACTATTGTCCACGGCCAAGAAATCTGACTCACCGCAGCCGGCCGATTCATTCCGAAGCTGCTCTGGTGTGCAACGGCCCCTCACAAGACCTGAATCAATATCCACGCTTGCATCTTGCCAGTCAACGCTACTCGCGAACGAACCAGACCTGGTAACTGAAAAAATCCGAACAGCCTGAAGCGCTAGATAACTCCCACCAACAGTCAAGGTGCCCTCGATCCTTTGTGGCTGGAGACTAGGACCTGTTGGATTTTCTCCACAGCCAACGCCAGAAATGAGCGAGAACAAAAGTGCTCCTCCAAACGAAAAACTTACTTTTAGAGAATGCAGACTAGTTTTCGCGCTTCCCTTAGTGCGACCCATTCGAACTTTCGACAAAAATAACGGAAAGATAGTTCGAAACTTCCTGTTCAGAACGAAAGTAGTCATCTTCATGTCACACTGGTGTTCCGAATTGAACTGTCAATCAGTACCTATTTATTGGGACAGCACCTTAGTGAAAATTTTCTGTCATACCTTAATGACAAAACTTTTTCAGTTTTCAAGCATACAAGAATTTTACGTAGCCAACTCGAAACAAGGCCGTCAAGTAAAAATAGGGTCGCATAACTGAGACTCAATACATGGCTACACGACAAATCATCTCAAGGACGAAACAGCGTGGCCCTTGAACTTAAATACGCTTCCGACGCAACAGTGCTCGTAGACGATCTCGTACAGGCCCTCTCCGATTCAAAGGGCTCTGCGCATGTGGCTGTCCCCGTGCTAATGCCTTCGTTACCCTTAGTTGACCGTACCAAAACCGAGTTAGCGAACCGCCAAGGAATTTCAATGGGAGTTGAGTTCCTCTTGCCACGTTCGTTTATTGATCGCATGGCACAACTCGTTGGCCTGAACGATTTGCATCCGTCGTGGCAACCAAGCGGTTTAATCTGGAAACTTGTGCCGTTACTCAGTGCCATGGTCAAGGAAGACCAACACTTGCACCTACAAGCAGCCTGTTTCGACATTCGCGCGCAACTATCGCTAGTTCGGGACATTGCCGACAGATTCGACCAGTACCTCTATTTTCGACCGGAAATGATTGACGCTTGGGAACAAAACAGTTCGTGGGAAGGCTTACCTGGTTCTGTTCGAGAAGACGAGGCGTGGCAAAGGAAACTATGGCAGCGTCTTTCTCTCGGAATGAGAGACCACGCTAATCCTGCCAGTCGCCTGCAAGAAACTGTAAAGAGAATCTACTCAGGCGACGGAGTGCTGCCTAATTCACTCGAAGTACTCGCAACAGGCCCCTTACCACCGACCCTGTTACCCCTGTTACGTGCCGTTGCAACTCGAACACGAGTTCGTTTACGAGCGCTACTACCATCAACTGAGTACTTGAGCGATATTCGCTCAGCCCGGTCGCAGATGCGTGCAAAACAAACCGTTGACTTTGCTTGGGAAGGAAACCCTCTACTATCCCACCTAGGCAAACAAGCTGTAGACAGTTTCCGCACGTTCGAGAAAGAATTGGTCACTGAAGGTCAAGAGTACACGGTCATCTCACCCACAGAAGCTTCGCCGACTGCACTACTTGGTTGTCTGCAATCAGACATTCGCGCTGCGCGGCAACCACAGGAAACTGAAAGACATATCCAGCTTGATCTTGACCGTTCTGTCCGTGTCCATCGCTGTCATGGCGCCAGGCGCGAAATAGAAATTCTGCGAGATGAACTGCTTGACGCATTCAGCAATTTGCCAAACCTGACTGCGAGCGAAATCTTGATTCTTTGCCCAGATCTTGAAACCTACGGTCCTCTAGCAAAGGCGATTTTGCAGGAGGGCCATCCTTCATTTCCGTTGCGCCTGGCCGAACGTCGTCTCGACCAATTCGATCCCGTTGCCCAAAGTCTTCAAGCAATGCTTAATTTTGTGGCAGGTCGGGCGCGCTTGAGCGAAGGGCTATCGTTGTTAGGTCTTCCCGCTGTGGCCAACCGTCTCGAATTATCTGACACGACTCCGGAGACACTCGCTGACTGTCTCCGTTCGTCTGGTATTACGTGGGGACTCAATCTTAACCATCGACGAGCAATGGACGCTGGTGACTCTGGCACTGGCACATGGCGGGAAGGACTAGACCGACTGCTGGCAGGGTTGTGGTTCGGAAATAATCCCGAGGCGTCGGATATCAATGCACGTCCGGCACTTCCGGTTTCTGGAGATCTGGGTAACGACCCGATGATGAGCACGGCGCTGGACTGGGTAGAACGATTTCTCAGTTTGCTTGAAAACTGGCAACTCGAAGCGCCCGCTGGACAGTGGGCAGATCGTTTTGACGAAGCACTGGAGGAAATAATCGCGTCGGACCACATTCAATTCCAGCAAACGACCGCTCTAGAACTCATCACGCACTTACGAGCCGCTGAAGAAGAACACGGATGTGCCGTTCCGCTAGACGCTAGTGCTATTGCTGACTGGTTGGACTACATGATTGGAGATGAGACTCGAGTTGTGACACGAGTCGGCGGTGGCATGGCTATGGGTGGATTAAAGCCGATGCGCGCAATCCCGTGCCGTGTACTGGCACTAGTGGGCATGCAAGATGCCATGTTTCCTCGTAAAGCCAAAATCCCTTCCTGGGACCTATTGACTGCTGCCCCAAAGCTAGGTGACCGGAATCCGGTCATGGACGACCGCCAGCTCTTCCTGGACGCTTTAATGGCGGCTTCAGACAGAATCGTTGTAACAGCCACAGCTCGAAACATTCGCACCAACAAGGAAGAACCTCTCTCGGCGTGTGTCGATGAACTTCTTCGCGTAGCGACCGTAACTGCTTCGAACCGCTTAGAAGCACACAGGGCAATATCAGACAAATTGATCGAAAACCATCCTCTGCAACCATTTAGTGCAGACTGCTTTGTCGGCGACAGAGCTTCGTTCGACGAAAACAATCTCAAGATTGCGAGAACGCTACAACAATCAGCAACGAACGAATTTCGTTTCGAAATCAATCGCCCTGAAGTCCTGACCAATTCGCCAAAAGGCGATCTTGAGCTGGAGACAATGACTCGAACGCTCAAGGCTCCTTGGAAAACCAGATTAGCTTCTTTGAAGCTCTCGCTTCCATGGGAGGACGGTGATCCATTTGCGATGGACCGTGAACCAGTAGAGTCCTCTGATAAATTAAATCAATGGCAGATCATGACGGAAGTTATTACCGCCACGTTGAGTGGGAAAACCGATTTCATGGAAGAACGGCTAGCTGGTGACCGTTTGATTCCCTATGGCAGCCTCGGCGCAATCCTGAGTCGGAAGAACGTGGAATTAGCCCGATTCTTGGCCGAACTTGCTCTCAAAGAAGCTGGCAGTCAACTATTTCCTCACTTCCTAGCGTACCGACAAAGTAATCCCAACATCATCGGCCATATCAATACAAATGCCGAACGAAGTCTGCATGTACACGTAATGGCTCAACGTACCAATTTAAAAGAACATTTACATCATCTTCTGACGCCGTGGATTCATGCAGTCTTCGCGACCGCGTGCGGAATGCACATCGACAGTTTGCTCATTTCTAGGGATGATGGCGAAGGCGCGAGAGTTCACCGCATGCCGCCTGTGAAGCCAGTGGTCGCACACACCGTGCTGACCAAACTACTTTACTTGTGCCAAGAAGCCAGAGAACGTCCATTGCCGTTTGGTCCAAGAACTAGCGCGGAAATTTTTAATGCACGTCCAGATGAAAGAAACCTTGCCGCCAAAGCAAGAAAGAAATGGGAACCATCGCGTCATGGACCGGGAGAAGGAGATCATGCAGCCGCTCGCTTAGTCTGGCAGGGTCAGGACCCATTCTCAGACACTGTGATTGATGAATGGAGGCAGCTCGCGATTTCCGTTTTCGATCCTCTTTCACAGTGGTTCAGTAAACCCACGACGACCCAAACGCATGGGGGGACTGTTGCGTAATTTCGATCTAAAGAACACCCCTATTCCTCGGGGATTGTCAGTGATTGAGGCTAGTGCAGGAACTGGAAAAACATGGACGATTTCGCACCTGCTACCGCGTCTGCTAATTGATGGAGTGGTCGACAATATCAGCGAAGTACTGCTAGTGACGTTTACCGATGATGCGGCTCAGGAGCTAGGCGAACGAACGCGGAGACAACTGGCAATTCTCATCGAGCATGCCAGTGCAAATACAAGGCCAGAAGAAGAGGGTGGTATTTGTATTCTTCTCGATCGCCTGATGGCACTCGCCGTAACCGAGCGAGATGCAGCCTTAATGCGCCTCCAACTTGCCTTAGACGACATTGACCAACTATGCGTTCAGACTATTCATGCCTTTTGCAACAAAGTATTGGCTACGGAGACTCTTTTATGCGGAATATCAGCCGGTTTTATCGTAGAGAGCAATCCAACTGAAATGATATCGGATGCTATCAAAGACTCGTGGCGAACCGACCTCGCCAAAGATCCACTCATGACCGCAGTAGCCGCCGATCGAAATTGGTCAGTAGAACACGATCTCAAGACCTGGAAGTTAACGCAACGTGAAGGAACCATAATGGAGCCTCCGCCATTATCCCTGACAAAGGCTCGACAGCAAGTAGTGCTAACACTTCAAGAGCTCAAACAGAAACACGATGGCGTTCTTCATATCGAAGACATCGCTGCTCGAGACGGAGTGCGACTGAATCAATCTCGGAACAATCCCGGCAAAGAATCTATCGCTCAGATCAGTATTTGGCGTCAACTACTGCAAGACCTGGACCCGTCACGACCTTCTGTAAAGACTTTGCACGTCGCGAGGAGATTGGCAACAGCTGACTCATGGTTCGCGCGAAACACTGGAGCTGGACGGACGGCGGCTTCCGATGTAGTGCGGCTTCCGATAGTAGTGGCCGCCAAAGCAGTCGATGGAAGTATTCGTGCCGCAAGTTGGGCTTGGCTCGCTCATCTTCGTCGAACAGCACAGCGGCGGTTTGCACGAAGTTTGAGACTAACAAACGCGCTCACTTATAGCGACCTCATTCAAAAACTACATCAAGCATTATGTTCTGGACCGAACCGAAAGGCTCTCTCGGCACGTCTGGCAACAAAGTGGAAAATATGCTTGATTGACGAAAGCCAAGACACCGACCAGCAACAATTAGAGATATTTCAGGCGGTCTTTGACAACACTCAAAACTCTAACCATCTCATCCTTGTTGGTGATCCTAAACAAGCAATCTACAGTTTCCGCGGTGGAGACCTAGACGCCTATTTAGCTGCCAGGCCGAACGACGAATCGCGCATCTGTAACCTGGCAACGACGTATCGATCTGCTCATGGTCTGGTTTCCTCGCTCAATTGCCTATTTGGCCGTAGCCGAGCCTTCGGCAATCCAGACCTTCACTATCATGATGCAGAAGCGGCACGTCAAGACATCGATCTACCGCTCCCGAAAGATGGACAGGGACGCTTGGTAGCGTGGCTCGTTCCTGAAGAAAGCATTGAACACTGGAAATTGAAGGAGTCCAGACAGAAAAATTCCGCATCATGCACGGCCACCGCTATCGTGGATTTACTCAGCCAGTCGCTAGGAACAGAGAGGTTGAAAATCGAACCTTCCCAAGTCGCAGTCCTTACTCGAACAAATATCGAAGCGAAAGCGGTCTACGAGGCGTTACGTCTGCGAAACGTCCCGACTGTTGTCCGCGACGACGGCGACGTAATGCACGGTGAGATGGCGCGGGACCTCTCCTTGTTACTGAACTCCGTCCTGTCTCCAACTCATACTGGATGGCAACGTTCATCAATGGCAACTCGACTTTTTGGCTACAACTCAGAAATGCTCTGCTCGCTCACAGACGAAACCACGGAACAGTGGCTGGCGAATCTGACCACTTGGGGTGAGCTATGGCGAAGCCGAGGCATCGCGGCTCTGATGACTGAACTAGAAACTCGCTCCGAGATCATGCAGAGACTCGCGAGCGCACCTTCCGGTGAACGATATCTAACCGACCTGAGGCATTTAGGGGAACTGCTACAAGCAAAAGAAACAGCACACTACCGTTCTCCAGAAAAACTATTCCAGTGGTTTGAAGCTGAAAGACTGACCAAGGCCAGTTCGTCGTTAGAGCGCCCGTTAGAGCGCCGGTATCGACTCGAAGAAGATAGCGCTGCCGTCCAGATCGTGACAATGCACAGGGCAAAAGGCTTAGAGTTTGACTTCGTTTTTTGTCCCTATCTTTGGTCAATAAATAAAGCACCTAGTACTCGTGACCCTGTTTTGGTACGCCGAGAAAACTCCTGGACACTTTCCGATGGCGCGCAGAAAGATAATCATGAGGACCGTCTGATTGCGGCGACTGACCGCCTTATGGAAGACCTTCGCCTAACCTACGTAGCTCTCACTCGAGCCCGCCGGCGCGTGACATTTCTTGCTGGCCCTCTTGGTTACTCCTCAAGATCAGCGCTCCCACCTAGTTCGCTGGATTGGCTACTTCGAACCAAAGAACAAATCGGCGCTTTCGAAGACTGGTACACCAATACCGAAAGGCAAAAAAAGGACCCATCAGCGTGTGAACATGGAGACGCACTGCAGTCACTTCAAGCGGCCAACCCGAGTGTGATCACCGTATCGGCTCCTCCGGTAGCTACTGAAACAAGCTGGACTTCAAATCAACATAGCCGCCGCGTCATTCAAGCGCGTCCTCTACCAGTGCTGAAATTTGATGCCTGGCAAGTGACAAGTTTCTCAAAATTAGCTCACGGGCGACAGGAAGAACGAGAACGGCAGGATGGGATGCTGCCAACGAAGAGCCCGGATGCTGTTGATATGACCTTCGAAGCGACAGATTCTGATGTGCCTCTGGCCAACTTTCCGCGAGGAATCCGAGCAGGGCACTGCCTGCATGAGTTACTGGAGCACTGGGACTTCCAAGAAGCCACAGAACCGATCGTCAAGCGAAGTTTACGGCGGTACCGACTCTTGTCGGGAAAATCTGAAATAGACATACGGAACACACTTGAAGAGCTCAAGACTGTCCACCTGCAACACATGAATGTACACCTCAAGACAGCTGCAGCCGATAAAAATCTTTCCGAGTGGGAATTTCTCTTGCCGCTCAATCACGACGGGATTAGCGGACACTCATTATCGAAGGTGTTCACCAATCACGCGAGAAATGACGCCGAACGCCTCTATGCCTTAGACCTAGCGGGACTGCCGGGACAAACGTTGTCGGGAATGCTAACTGGATATATTGACCGTATCATTCGTGCGAATGATGTTTGGGGAATTGCCGACTGGAAAAGTAACTACCTTGGGTCGTGTTACAACCACTACCGCCAAGAAAATTTATGGAACTGTGCAGCCAACCAACACTATCTCTTACAAGTCCATTTGTACTTGGTCGCGTTGCGGCGTTACCTGAAAGAACGCGCTCCACAGGCCACGGCTGCTTCAGGATATCTCGTATTCTTACGCGGCATCAGTGCGAAGCCAGCGGACGGCGTGCTGGAAATTAAACCCCCAGATGGATTACTAGAAGATCTAGACGAATTGTTTTTGCAGAAGGCGATTGCATGAGTCATGCAGCGATCCGACTTCTTAAACGCCGCTGGAAGCTCACGGAGGATACTGTTCCAATTGTGGAGCGATTTCTTGCTTCATGGGCGAATGGCAACACTTCACTTGAAGTAGACCCGGCGGACATCACGTTACTCCGAGCAAATGCCGCGGTCGGTGATGGAACAGACCCGACACCGTTAGTCTTGCGCGGCACGAGACTGCAGTCATGGCATTTAGACCAAATGGAGACCCAGGTTGCGACCAAGCTACTTGAGTTAGCTCAAAGGCGACGTTCCCGCGCAGACACCGACGACCGGAACTTGATTGCCAAGCTTTTTCCTGACCAACACTCGTCTCAACGTCGTGCATTGCTACATGGGTTCGACCGCAACCTAACATTAGTGACTGGTGGCCCAGGAACCGGAAAAACGACAACGGCCGCGCGCTTCTTGGCATCCTTGGCACATCGAAATCCTAATATCCGGATCGCCCTCTCTGCCCCGACCGGAAAAGCCGCCGCGCGCCTTGGTGAAGCCGTCGGACAAGCCACGTTAGCCCTCGACACCGTGATGCTCAGCGCGCGCAGCCTGTTAGAACTGACAGCAGTTCAATCCAAAACCGTCCATCGTCTTCTCGGCTGGAATGCACGGACGGGCCGGTGTCGTTTCAACGAAAAACAACCGCTTCACCACGATATTGTGGTTGTTGACGAAGGATCGATGCTGGACTTAGAACTCTGGAACCGTTTGCTCTTGGCGATTGGCAATCAAACCCAGTTGGTCGTGCTCGGTGACGACCGACAATTGGAGAGTGTGCAACCAGGACGGGTCCTTGCGGAAATGATCGCCGCCGCCAAAACAGGGCACCTAAAAGACTGCCATATTGAACTTCGCCACAGTCACCGTCTTTCGTCGAATCCAGGTATAAGTCAGCTGGCCAACGCAGTTCGTGAGTATGACGAAGATACTGCAATCAAAACCCTAACGGACCCGAAGTTTCGCGATGAACTCCAACTATTTCCAGCCTCACAAATTCCGAAGGCATTAGACAAAGTCTTGAAGTACATACTGACAGTCGTACAAGCCGCCAGTCCGCAGGAGGCCCTACTAGCACTTGAGAAGCTTCGGATTCTATGCGCGTTGAGACGAGGACCTTACGGCGTAGCTGGCGTCAATACTCTCGTAGAAAACCGGCTACATGCAGAAGGTTTTCCGGCCGGCCGATGGGCTTCGGGGCGTCCAGTATTGATCAAATCCAACGATCCACATAGCGGACTGTTTAACGGTGACATCGGCGTTGTCTTTCATGAGCCGAAAAGCGTCAACACAAAAGCATGGTTCAGGAGCCCAAGCGGATTTCGTAGCGTTCCAGTCGCAGCGCTTCCGAATCACGATACCGCTTGGGCAATGACCGTTCACCGATCTCAAGGGAGCGAATTCGATTCCGTGCTTCTCATACTTCCGCCCCAATCGCACGAACTCGCGAGTACCGAGTTGTTCTATACCGCAATCACCAGAACAAAGTCACGCCTAGTCGTAGCCGCAGACACATCCACTATTAGACATGCGTGCACACAACGTCCCCCGCGGCGAACGAATCTTCTCGAAAAACTTAGCCACCCTGACGACCATGCAAGAGTTATTGACGACACAACCGATTTCGACGAAGGACGTATTTCCTAACGTCTACGACATTGACTGAACACACGAATGGCCTCAAAAATGATCCGACTGACTCTATCCCAGACTCCCCGCCGCCCTGTCGGGAGGTTCTTAGCGATACTCTCATGTTCCTTCTTAATTTCTGCCTGCGAACGAACGAGCCAATCGACTGCAGTCAAGACCATCCGGCCAAACGTCATTATCATTACCGCCGATGACCTCGGGTACGGAGACCTTGGCTCGTACGGGCACCCGAACATTCGAACCCCACACCTAGACCGCATGGCTTCTGAAGGCTTGCGTTGGACCAGTTTTTATGCCCAAGCGCCCGTCTGTTCTCCCAGTCGAGCTGCCCTTCTCACCGGTCGTTTGCATCTTCGAAGCGGAATGTTTGGCCGACACACAGCCGTCCTCTTTCCCGATTCGCGCTCAGGTCTCCCGACGGAAGAAATCACGCTAGCCGAGTCGTTAAGTGACCTCGGATATACAACGGGAATCATCGGCAAGTGGCACCTTGGACATCGTCCACAATATTTGCCAATACGTCACGGGTTCGACTACTGGTTCGGAGTACCTTACTCAAATGATATGGACTGGAATCTACCCAACGGACTAGAACCTCGGGCCGCCTATTTTCAACCGGAGACAAGTTACTGGCAGGTACCTCTAATAAGAAATGATACGGAATTAGAGCGTCCCGTTGATCAAACGACCCTGACCAAGCGATACACAGAAGAAGCCGTTGCGTTTATCGAGACCCATCAAGATGAACCGTTTTTTCTGTATATGCCACACTCAATGCCACACATGCCTCTCTTTGTTTCCGACCAGTTCAGCGGCCAAAGTACCGCCGGCATTTATGGTGATGTCGTAGAGGAAATCGATTGGAGTGTCGGGCAGGTGATTATGACACTCGAAGCGGCGAACCTAGCACGACAAACACTTGTGATCTTTACGAGTGACAACGGTCCGTGGCTAAGTTACCAAACTCATGCCGGCAGTTCGGGTCTCCTCAGAGACGGTAAAGGAACAACGTTCGAGGGTGGAATGCGGGTTCCGGGTATCTTCTGGTGGCCCGGTATGATCGAACCAGCTGTAACCCAAGAAATAGGGTCAGCTATGGACCTCTTCACGACAGTGATTTCCCTTGCGGGCGGACAAATTCCAACCGATCGACCAATTGACGGAATGGACCTAAGCCCGGTTCTGTTCGGCACGGGATCGAGCCCGCGTGAAACAATGGCTTACTATCGGATGGGCGAATTATTTGCGTTCCGACAAGGTAGCTACAAAGCACACTTCGTCACGGAAGGACGTTATGGGCTACCTCCGCTAAGAACCGACCACAACCCGCCACTACTGTTTAACCTAGACGAGGATCCTGGAGAGCTATTTGATATAGCTTCGACACACCCTGACGTTCTGACATCAATTCTGGTAGAGGTTTCTCGGCACCGAACAAACCTAACGATCGGGGACCCACTGTTCGATTCTCGGGAAACCCCGTAGGGCTAGTTCGCATCCGGGTTCACGCGTTCTACTCTCCTGAGAACACCGGCCACAATCTTCGCGCAAGACTCCTATGATTTCGGATGGGCCAGCAGCCATTCAACAATGTGCTGGCTAAATGTCTCTGAAATCACCGGCATATGGGAGCCATCTTCAATTGTCCACAATTCACTCGATCCTCCAGAGTTACAACCCTTGGTATACCGAGTGACCGTCGTTTCCTCTCCTGCGATTTCCTTCTCCAGATCGATCCGGCCCGTATCGACCCCTTCAACAGCGCAACCATTAAAACCAGCCCACCGTTTCACTGTTGCGACAGCACCTGGGTAGGTGTTCCCCTGTATGTCTCCGCCCTCGTAGGCAATCACCGAATCCGACGTCCCATGAATTTGAAGAACATGGACGGGATTGGGAGGAGCCGATGCATCGATAGTTAGTCCAGCCCCTGCCAAACTGGCAATAGCAGCGATCGTGTCAGAATGGTCATGGGCCGCACGATAAGACATGAACCCGCCATTGGAATGGCCAACGAGGTAAATTTTCTTCGGATCAATGTTAAATTTCGATTGAACCGCTTGAATAATCGAAAGTACATACGCAGAGTCATCGACGTCACTTCCCATAAAATTGCAACATGTTTCTCCTGCGTTCCAGAACTGATTCCTATCTCCACCTGATTCCTGGGTGCCGTCTGGATAGGCCAAGAGAAATCCATGACTATTGACGAGTTCTCCGAACTTCATATAGTCCTCTTGCCGATTCCCAGTAAGGCTGTAACCGTGCAATAAGACCAGAAGCGGAACGGCTGTTTGACCATCGTAGTCGGTCGGAACGATTAAAGGGATATCGCCACGGCCGGCATCAACGGTCTGCGCGTACGTCTCAATTGAACCAACCATCAGAATCGTAACAACAACCATCGCGACGAGCTTTCGCATGGGAAATCCCCTTTTCTATATTGTCGACAAGAGCCTCGGAGCATATCACACAGAAAAGCCTGACTCCTATCGGACCCAGACGAGTTCGAATCTAGTGTGAAACATTACCCGAGAACTCAGGAGCCTAGCCCAACCCCGAATTGTTCCAATCGCCAAGTCTATGAAATGAACCATCTGAATTCGCTTATCCGCACCAGATCTATGGTGACGTCATGGCGACCCAGCGGTCGACGAAAAAAATTCACCTCCGGTCGTCAACGCTAACACCGCGAAGGAGGTCGCCGCATCACGCATAAAACGTTCGCTGTCTGACGACGATTCGTGGAATCGGTTAAGCGATAAAGCTGGCCATGAACCGTCAGGTAACTGGTTCGACCTGAGCCACGAAAGACCATTAGCGACCACCTTGTTCGCCTCCGCCAACCTTGCCGACTGCAGAGCCAACACGATAAGCCCTGTGGCATATCCATCACTTACGCGCTCTGGTCGACTACCATCTCGCCTTTTCCATGAGCCCAACGAAGACAGGCTCCAACCGCCATCAGAACGCTGTCGGGTAACAATTTCAGACAGAATATCTCGTTGTCGGTTAGGCGCCAAAAAATCCAACCCAGAAGCGGACGCCCAAACGGCCATGACTCGATTCAATAACGGCTCGGCATCTACCTGTTTTCGAAGATAATCACGTAAGAGGATTAAAGCTTCTTGAATTTCTGGCCGTGTCCGATAGCCACTGGGTGCCAGCCCGACCGCAACAGCTGCTAACGCCGCACCAAAATACGTGCCCTCATCTGACTCCCAAGGCGCTAAACCGAAGTGCAGCCACCGCCATGCGCCGCGGTCCTCTCCACTAGTTTCCTGAAGAGCCCACAAGCGATCGAAGGCTGCTTCTGAATAACTACTCAAAGACCCTGCCGAAGCATCCTGATTGGCCAAAAGGAGTGCGTTCCAAATCGCTTCTGTACCTCTAGATTGAGCGGTCTTCAGAGCGCCATATTGTTCATCACCGTAATAGGGTCCGAATTCGTCCCAATGGGAGACACGCGTCCTGATGTTCTGTAGGACCACGCGCTCATAACGTGTGGCGGTAGCATTGTCGGATGAAGGTCGAAGTCTCGACCTAGCCAAACCGAACGGACCCGTCGTGTGGCAGGAAATACAGAATGTTTCCTGGTCTCGTTCCGCTCTTTCCCAGCCAGACCACCATTCCACTCGTTGGTCAAGGTACGAGGCCGCAGCATCAGCATCCCATCCATCTTGGCTCTCGTTCTGGGATTGAGCAATCGAGACATTGCACAGTACACATAGCGCGACTACAACAATCATTGGCTTTATCATGAGACGTCCTGTCATCTTCCTTAAAAACAACTTGCAAGCTTTCGTTACGATCCACCGGCGACAAACGCCGGTCCATCTACATTGACGTATCGATACGCGACGGCATGATGTCCACGAAGGGCTCTAACCCGAGAGTCCGAAGCTCAGTTGGTGTCAACGCGATAAACCAAATAAATCAAGACAAACCCGAAGACAACAACGAATGGTCCTTCCGTCACGGTCCATTCAGCAGGCATTCCAGCAGCCACGTCGATTCCCAAAAGAACCACGCCGACCAACACGGTCACCGGTCCAAGAAACAACAAGATTCTCTGCTGTGCACGCACGTCGAAAGAAACCAACCAAAACAACGCTCCGGCCAGCGCGTAAAAAGCCGACGTCGAACGTGCCAGATACCACACAATCGGCGCATCCGGCATCTCGCCAAGCTCCAGTAGTAAATGAATTTCTTTCATCCAGGAGCGCGGCACAAACACAAACGCCAACGCCAAAAGCATGACACTGCCACTAATACGAAGGAATAGCTGCAGATGAAAAATTTCCTTTGTACCTCTCACCACTTTCAGTCTACATTGAGTTCACGGAAACGCAACCTCCTTCACTCGTTCTTCCGAATCCGTTCACTACACAATTGACACCTTTCCCTATTCCTCTAATACTAGTTTCGGTGACACCATTCCAGCGCCCACCGAGCGCTCTCGGCCCAGACAACACACTCCTGACGCTGACGTTGAGTTTGCTCGTCACGTTCTGCTCCACAGCGGTAACTCACGGCCAAACTTCTATAGAGAGACGTTCGTCTGTTCAACTCTCTTCTAGTCCCTGGCAAGAATCGTTGGTGGACCGTTTTTGTGTTTCTTGTCACAACCAGCGCCTGCTGACAGCGGGACTCGACCTTGAACGACACTCAATATCGCAAGTGAGCAGGTCTCCGGCAGTCTGGGAACAAGTTGTTCGAAAGCTGCGTGCGGGGTCCATGCCCCCGCCGTCCAGGCCGCGTCCGGATCCAAACGCCTACGATCAGCTCATCGACTGGCTCGAATTGGAGCTTGATCGAGCAGCGATTGAAGATCCTAACCCTGGGCGAACCGAAACTTTCCATCGACTCAACCGGACCGAGTACCACAACGCCATTCGGGACTTATTAGATTTAGAGATCAATGTCACAGAATTGCTCCCGGCGGACGGTTCAAGTTATGGATTTGACAACATTGCTGGCGTTCTCGGCGTTTCGCCGACGTTGCTGGAACGGTATTTGGCTGCAGCGAGAAAAATCAGTCGGCTAGCGATAGGAAGGTCAGTGTCGTCGCCTACGACGGAGACCTTTCGGGTTGCGAACGACCTCTCGCAAGACGATTGGGTTGAGGGCATGCCATTCGGCACGCGGGGTGGTGCGACGTTCCGCCACAATTTTCCACAGAATGGTGACTACACGGTTCGGGTAGTTCTGGCGCGGAACACGGGTGACGCACTAGCTACATTTGATGTGCCGCACACACTCGAGGTGAGCCTGGACGACAGGGTTGCCCAGGCCTACACCGTGGGTGAGCCACCACCCGCCGATGGGGTGCAGGATAGTGACGCGTATCGTGCCTGGCGGTCTAGGCAACGGGCTGCCGATCGCGACTGGGAATTTCAGATCCCCGTGCGCGCTGGTCCGCGTCAGATTCAAGTGACTTTCGCGCGGAGGACGTGGGCGTACCCTGAAACGATTCGTGAACCCTACCTACGTCCCTATACCAACACCCCCGATACGCGACACCAACCGTACTTGGGACGGATTACCATCACAGGTCCGTACAATACGACTGACCCTCTACCGATGGAGTCAACGCCGAGCCGCCGGCGGATCTTCGTCTGTGAACCATCTGAGACCGACTCAGTTGACGTGCAGGCCGACTGTGCGCGAGAAATTCTGACCCGGCTTGCGCGGCGAGCATACCGGCGTCCGGTTACGACCGACGATCTCGATGTGCTATTGAGGTTTTATGAAGACGGTCGCGCCGAAGATGGATTTGATGCAGGCATTGAACTCGCGTTGCGATGGGTGTTGGCTAGTCCGGAGTTCGTCCTTCGTGTCGAGCGAGATCCGGAAGGACTCGTAGCGGGCACTAACTACAAGATCACAGACTTGGAGTTGGCTTCCCGACTCTCGTTTTTCTTGTGGTCCAGTCTGCCTAACGATGAACTAATCGACTTGGCGGCTCGCGGAAGACTTAGTGAACCGGCTGTTCTTGAACGTCAGACGAGGCGAATGCTCGCCGACGCCCGGGCGACGGCGTTGGTTACAAATTTTGCGAGCCAGTGGCTCTATTTGCGAAATGTACCGGCTGTATCTCCAGACGAAAATTTGTTTCCGCACGTGGGCGAGGCGCTGCGACAAGCGATGCGACGTGAAACAGAGCTGTTCGTCGAGAGTGTTTTTCGTGGAGATCGCAACGTGTTGGATTTGTTGACTGCGGACTACACCTTCGTCAATGAACGGTTGGCCAGACACTACGACATCCCACATGTTTACGGGAGTCATTTCAGACGTGTGTCACTCGGTCGGCTTCCTGATGATGCGCGGCGTGGTCTTCTCGGGCACGCTAGTATTCTCGCGGTGACTGCATATCCGAATAGGACGTCTCCTGTTCTGCGCGGCAAGTGGGTTTTAGAGAACCTTTTGGGTACACCCCCGGCGGCTCCACCGCCGGACGTGCCATCGTTGGAGGAAACAATTGGTGCTGGTCAGATTTTGTCGATGAGGGAGGCAACTGAACGACACCGCGCGAATCCGGTATGTGCCAGTTGTCACCGACTGATGGATCCCCCAGGGTTTGCACTTGAGCAATTTGATGCGGTGGGCCGATTTCGTACCCATACGGCCGCAAATACGCCGATCGATGCGACGGGCGAGTTGCCTGATGGCACGCAGTTCAATGGTGCCTCTGGTTTGCGAGATGCTTTGGTTTCGAATCCCGGACGTTTTGTTGGGACGTTGACGGAGAAGCTCATGACCTATGGCCTTGGCAGAGGGCTGGAGCATTACGATGCACCGACCGTACGGCGCATTGTTAGAGATGCGGCCCAAGAAAATTATCGTTTCTCATCCATTATTCTTGGTATTGTCAAAAGTCCACCGTTCAGAATGAGGAGAACGGAATCATGATTATTTCGAAGAAAACGCTTAATCGTCGAACGGTGCTCAGGGGAGTGGGTGCGGCCTTGGCACTCCCAATGCTCGACGCGATGGTGCCCGCCGCATCGGCGTTGGCTCGGACCGCGGCGAAACCGAAGCGGCGTTTCGGCGCCGTCTATGTCCCGAACGGCATGGCGATGGAGTATTGGACACCAGCCACGGAAGGACGTGGATTCGAGCTGACACCGATTCTCCAGCCACTCGCGGCGTTTCAGGATCAGATGACGGTCGTCTCCGGGTTGCGCGGCTACTGGACGCCTGCCCACGCGGGAGCGTCGACCACCTTCCTCACCGGCGCGGCGGGAGTCGCGGGTGAGACCGCACCGGTGGCCGACACCTCGATGGACCAGATCCTGGCTCAAGAGTATGGGCAGACAACAGAGCTGGCGTCGCTCCAGCTTGCGATCGACGGGCGGGCCAACGCAGGCCAGTGCAGTGGCGGCCACAGCTGCGTCTATACCAACACCATCTGCTGGCGCAGTCGTACCACGCCGCTCCCGATGGAGAACAACCCGCGTGTCGTCTTCGAGCAGATGTTCGGCGACAGCGGGAGCACCGACCCTGCGGTGCGCCGCGCGCGCATGGTTCGCGACCGGTCGATTCTCGATTCGGTGACCGAGAAAGTTGGCGACCTGCAGCGTGAGCTCGGGATGTCGGACAGCCTCAAAGTCGACGAATATCTCGAGGGCGTCCGTGACGTCGAGCGGCGCATCCAGCGAGCGGAGCAACGCGAGAGCTACGACCTTCCGGAGATGGCGCAACCCGAGGGCATTCCGGCCACCTTCGCCGAGCACGTGCGACTGATGTTCGACCTACAGTTGCTAGCGCACCAAATCGATCTCACGCGAGTGTCGACCTTCATGCTCGGACGCGAGGTGAGCTCGCGCACCTACACTGAGATCGGTATCCCCGACGCGCACCACCCCCTGTCGCATCACGAGTACAACGCGGAGAAAATTGCGCAGATGGCGAAGATCAACGCGTATCATGCGACCTTCTTTGCGGAGTATCTGGAGAAGCTCCGGACAACGCCTGACGGCGACGGGTCGCTGCTTGACAACATGTTGCTCATCTACGGGTGTGGCATGTCGGACAGCAACGCCCACAGCCCGCTCGATCTGCCGGTGCTGCTGCTCGGGGGCTGTGGCGGCACACTCAAAGGTAACCGCCACTTGCGCTACGCGGACGATCCGCTGATGCCGAACCTGCTGGTGTCGCTGATGGACAAATTGAACGTGCCGGTCGAAAAGTTGGGGATGAGCGACGGCCGTTTGACTGTCGATCGATTGACGGGGGTGTAGCCGGGGCGAAGCCCCGACTAGTTGTTGGCGCCCAGGCGTCGCAGCAGCTCGACCGTCGGGTTCTCCCTGTCGTCGCCACCACGTCCGGTGGCCATTGCCAACGGGGTCTGTCCGTCTGCGTTCGGCGCGGTCAGGTCGGCGCCCCGTCCCACGAGCAGTTCCACCACCGTATCGAGACGGCGCGACGCAGCGACATGGAGCGCCGTGTTTCCCTCCTCGTCTGTTGCTGCAATGTCGGCGCCATGGTCAAGCGCAATCGTCACAGCGTCCAGCACCCGGCGCTCGTTGACCGCCGGGTTGGCCGTCAAGCCTGGCTCTTGACGGCGCCGCGACGCCGTGGCGGCGTGAAGCGCGGTCGTTCCGTTCGTCATGGCGAAGCTGGCGTCTGCGCCATGTTCGCTCAGACTGCGCATAATGGTCGGCTCTGAGAAGTGGGCGGCAAGCCAGAACGACGTCGCCCCGACAACGTCGTGTTCCAGTACATAGTCGGGGCTGTTCCGACGCCCTTCGCTCCCGCCCGTCACAAGGGCGTTCGCATCGGCCGCCGCCGCCAGCAGTGCATCGACCACCACGCCGTCGCCCCGCAGCGTCGCGGCATGCAGCGCGGTGTAGCCAGCCTCGTCTGTGTTCGGATCGGCGCCCTGGTCCAGGAGATAGAGGGCGAGTTCGGTGTGGCCGCTGTGGGCGGCTACAACGAGGGCGCTCGTCCCAATCGGTGCAGTGTCGTTCGCGTCGGCGCCAGCGTCGATCAGATACCGAGCGGCGTCGAGATCTCCGTGTCGCGCGGCGAAGAGCAACGGGCTGTTTCCACCCTGCGTGACGTCGACCACACCGGACGGATTGAAGCCGGCGGTGCGCGTATGGATACGCCGTGGGCGCTCGGCGGACCGAACAGTGATGTCGGCGCCGAGATCGAGCAACGTTTTAACGACGTCAGATTGACGTTCGGCAATTGCCCACATCATCGCGGTCTGTCCGCGGGCGTGCTCGGTCGCGTCAATCGTGGCTCCATGTCCCACGAGGAGCCTTACCGCATCGGATGAGCCGGTGCGGGCTGCCATCATCAGCACGGTCTCACCAGACGGCAGCGCCGCGTTCGGGTCGGCGCTAGCCTCGAGCAAGCGCTTGACCATGGTGGCGCTGCCATTCTGAGCGGCAAGCCACAATGGCGTCGCACCGAATTCATTGGCCGCGCCGGCATCTGCGGCTGCCGCAAGGAGCGCGTCGGCCATTGCGACATCGTCGTGATGCGCGGCCCAGTGGAGTGCCGTGGTACCGTCTGCCTGCGTCGTGTTCGGATCGTCGCCGTTGCCGAGCAACGCCTCGACGCGCTCAGCGTCTGCTGCCTTGGCCGCCGCGAGCAACTGCGTGGAAGACGCTGCGTTTTGAGCAACGGCGACGGCGCAGATACTACCGAGAGTCACGAGCGCCACAAACGCTGTTGCCAGAATTTCTTGAAGATAACGATGTCTGATCATTAGGCACCCACTGAAAGTGTTTAGAAACCTGTACAGATTACCGCGCCGCGACGGTGCATTCAATCACGTTTGCCGATCCGTTTCAGCCCATTCGGCGGTATTATGGTGCAGATGACAAACGCTGGGGGCAGTATGTCTGGACTCTTCGCTGCCGTCATCGCCACGCTAGTGCTGCCTGCGGCCGTCGCCGCGCAGGACGAGGCGCAGGCGGTGCTCGACAGCTATTGTGTCCGTTGCCACAACGAGCGGTCCCTGACCGCCAATCTTGCGCTCGACAAGAAGGACCTGGCCAACGTTGCGGCCGACGCAGAAACGTGGGAGAGGGTCTTGGTCAAGCTTCGGGCGCAGACGATGCCGCCGGGGAACAGCCCGCGTCCCGACGACGCCACCTACCGCCGTGTGGCGACGTGGCTCGAAGGCGAAATCGACCAGGTGGCGCTGGCACATCCC